>Ga0265294_10008699_pt1 | contig 11797 bp, 7 predicted proteins | sample MunlanPumphouse3_FD_192504 | JGI IMG/M metagenome (GOLD analysis project Ga0265294, IMG submission 192504) | Groundwater microbial communities from a municipal landfill in Southern Ontario, Canada - Pumphouse #3 | ecosystem: Environmental > Aquatic > Deep subsurface > Groundwater | place... | reverse complement strand
ATCGGTATCGAAAAGCGTACGAGGTCGACCCCGATACCGACCCCGACCCCGACTCCGATGCGTTTGACCGTCGAGTTACCCCATCGTTTTTTCGCGGCGCGCCGCGCGGCGGGCTTGCCTATAACTTCCAATGGGTTAAGTTGTTCTCCATGTATTTTTTATCTTTGTCTCGCACTTAGTCTGGCTTGACAAGGTGCGAGACAAGGAGGTCTTCCGTTATATGTTACGCTATTGATCACACCTTATATGACCATGGTGCGCGATGAGGGCGGCCGAGCATTTTAGCGGCCTCGTCATCGCCTATGATCGTTTCATTTTTGTCATCCCAGCGGACTTTACGATCCAATTGCATCGCAATATTACCGAGATGGCAGACATTTGAAACGCGGCTTCCAATTTCAACCGACTCATTTGGATCTTTGCGTGATTTAACACAATTGATGAATCTGCGATAATGAGCGGTGAACTGATCGGCGGTGCCTGTTCCAGGCACCGCTTTGGCAATCTCCGGCGAAGACGACTCAGTGATCTTGCGGCCATTGGTCTCAATCCATCCTTTGTCACCTTCAATCCGCACCCCGAAAGATTTTGGTGAGGTCACGCACTCCATTTCCAGTCCGTCAGCGTAGCGGAAGCCGAAATGCACTTTGGTGGCGGTGTCGTAAAGATCGCCCTTGAGGGGAAACTCCGCGCCCATATTCCACAACTCTTCCGGCATGGTTTTATCCAGACCGAGTGCCCACATGGCCACACCGATCGCATGATGGCCGAAGTTGGTGGTCTGACCGCCGGAGTAATCACTGCCAAAGCGGAAGCGATATAAACAGCGGTCTTTGTGGTATGGAACTTTAGGTGCGGGCCCCAGCCACATATCATAATCGAAACCTTCTGGAATCGGCATAGGCTGCCAGCCAGGTCCGGGACCAGCAAAGTTGTTTTTAGCGACATACGTCACCACACGCCGTGGCTTGCCGATAATTCCTTCGCGTATGGCTTTGCAAAAATCGTTGAGAAAGGTTGTGGAACGCCACTGACTGCCGGTCTGCAAGACCCGGTTATACTTGCGCACAGCCTTGATCATCTCTTGACCGTCACGCACTGTAAGGCTTAACGGTTTCTGACAATAGATATCCTTGCCGGCAGCCGCTGCCTGAATAGTTTGAATCGCATGCCAGTGATCCGGTGTTATAATCGCCACTGTGTCAATATCCTTGCGGGCCAGCAGCTCACGAAAGTCAACATAAGCGGCACACCCCTTAAATGATCCGGAAGGCGAACGCTTTGCATATGCCTTCTCTACCATTTCACGCACAGGTTCGCGACCGAGGAACTGAGTGTCACGCACATAGCCATGGCTTGCTTTATTTACATCGCAGACCGCCACAATTTGCACATCCTCCATCGGCAGCCATTGTTTAAGATCCTGCTCCGCCTGGTTGCCGCAGCCGATGATACCCATAGTAATACGTTTTGACGGGGCGTTCGCGCCCAGCGTCTGAGAACGTATGATCATTGGAAATCCGATCGCACTGGCAGCAGTTGCCTTCAAAAATCCGCGGCGCGTGTTTGACCGTGCCAATCTTTTATTACCCTCATTCATTTTCAGCTCCTTGTTTTTGCGCTTATCGCGACTAACTGCTACGGTTGTTTATTTTTGAAAATTATCGCTAGCCATGCAATATATAAGCAAAAGCAGCGGAATTGTGCAAGGCGTTTCTGAGATGCTTTTTCAGCGCAAAGAAGCGCAAAGAATAATTAATTGTTCTCTGCAAAAAGTTGCTTATTTGTGAAATCGTCTAACTTTAGTGTAGTAGTCGCTCTATGAGCGACACATGCTGGATGAAGGTCGGTTTCGCAGTCGATAGGTGGTGCCATGCAACTCGGAGTCGGTGTCGGCATCGGCATCGGGGTCGTTTTTTATGCGTTTTTCGATACCGATTCCGATAGCGACCCCGACCCCGGGCAATAGGCCAGCTTTGTCGCTGACGTTCGGCTTCAGCTATGTGTCGCTCATAGAGCGACTACTACACTAAACGCCTATAAACGTTCGAGAAACAACTTTTTGGCTTGTGCTAACATTCAGCAATTTCATGTGGCTTTTCCTTTTTCCAATTTTTTGAAGGATTTTTGTTGAGGGTTATTGTCGCATGGGACATTTTTTTGTCCAATGTGTTGTCGCATGTCGCATTTCATATTACAATTTAGCTTGACAGCTTGACAGGAATGCCACTTAATATTATTTTTTATATCTAACAGATATGTCATAATTTCCGCCTTGCTTCCAAACATAGATTAGTCTACGCTTTGCACTGGTCAAGCGAAGCGGGTGGATATTAAAATAATTGGAGATAGGATGATTAAATGGAACCCTGAACTTTATGGACGCTCACTCCTGTGTCTGATGGATTTTACGGATGCGGAGATGCTGGAGCTGGTTGATTTGGCGGTGGCACTGAAAGCGCGCCGACGCGCCGGTATTCGCGGCGATCTCTTGCGGCGGCGGCATATCGCACTGATCTTTGAGAAGGGTTCAACCCGCACCCGCACCGCTGCCTCAATTGCAGTGCGCGACGAGGGCGGAACTGCCGAATATCTCTCTCAAAACGACATCCATCTGGGAGCCAAAGAGTCAGTCAAGGATACCGCGCGGGTTCTGGGCCGTACCTTTGACGGCATTCTTTTTCGAGGCTTCTCCCAGCAGCGGGTGGCGGATTTAGCGCAATACGCGGGTGTGCCGGTCTGGAATGGCCTGACCGACGCTTTTCATCCGACTCAAATTCTGGCCGACCTGATGACCATCCAGGAGAATTTTGGCAGGCTTAAAGGGTTGAAGGTAGCCTATGTGGGCGATGGGCGCAACAATGTGGCTAACTCGCTGATGATTGGCTGCATGAAGTCAGGCATCAGCTTTGCCAACTGCACACCTGCTGCGCTGCTGCCAGACGCAGACCTGGTTAAAGAGGCGCGTGCCATGGGCGAGCGCAATGGCGCGGCAATCGAGGTCTGCATTGATCCGCTGCAGGGAGTCAAAGGCGCGAATGTGATTTACACCGATGTGTGGGTCTCCATGGGCGAGGAGAGCGAGCGTGAGAATCGCATCCGTCTGCTGCGCCCCTATCAGGTGAACAGAGCACTGGTCGAGGCCACCGGGACACCGGAGGATCAGTTCATCTTCCTGCACTGTCTGCCCGCTTTTCATGACAAGGAGACAACCATGACCGCTGAATCCGGCGCGTTGGAAGTGACCGATGATGTTTTTGAGGCACCGTTCTCCAAGGTTTTTGATGAGGCTGAGAACCGGATGCACACCATTAAAGCACTCTATGTCTCAGCCTTAGCCGATGGGGCCGCGCTTTAGCCAATCGGGGTCGGAGTCGGTATCGGTATCGAAAGGTAGGGGCCAGGTGATGGGTGATAGGTGATGGCGGCCTGGGAAGCACTGTAGCCGAGGGCCGTGACCTCGGGCGGCGCGGTCATGGCCAGCCGCCCTAAAGAGGAGCGGCAAGTGGCAAGCCGACCGCGTAGAGCACTGTGAAAAAACGATGAGGTAACTCGAGTGGCCCGTTGAATTAGAGTACGGATCAGCAAGCAATGCCACCGAGTCACCATGTCACAAAGTCACTAGGTCAGAAACAAAGGAGTTGTTATGTCAAATAGATTGCATGATATTGCATGGGTGGATTTCAAAAAGCTCTCCATTAAGGAGAAGATTCCCTATCTGATTCAGGAGGGCGGCGGGCCTTTTCATACGCTCTTCGCGCAGCAGTTCGGGTGGGCTGAGGTGGAGCGTCTTACAGCACTTACCAATGCGATCCGCAAGATCGCCAAAACGCGCGAAGGCAGCCTGTTCCTGCACTCGCTAATCTCGGATAAGCGGGCGATGCTCTATTTCTCTCAGCCCAGCTCACGCACCTTTCTTTCGTTTCTCTCAGCCTGTCAGATCTTAGGCATCCAGACTGGCGAGGTGCGCGACACCTCAATTTCGTCGGAGTTTAAAGGGGAGTCGCATGAGGATTCGATCCGCACCTTCAGCTCTTATTTTGATATGATCATCATGCGTTCGCCGGAGCGGGGATTGGCGGAGCACATGTCATGCGTGCTCTCTAACTCCGAGCGCCCGATCCCGATCATCAACGCCGGTTCCGGTAAGGATCAGCATCCCACCCAGGCGCTGCTCGACATCTATACGCTGATCCGCAGCTTTGAAAATTCAGGTGGACTGCAGAATCGCACAGTGGTCTTTTGCGGTGATCTACTGCGCGGACGCACGGTGCGGTCGCTCTCCTATCTGCTGACCAACTACACCAACATCCGGCAGATATTTGTGGCACCCGCGCAACTGCAGGTGGCGCAGGATGTGGTGGATCATCTGGCGCAGAGTAATGTTACCTTTGAACTAACTGAAAATTTCAAATCAGTGATCCCGCTGGCGGATGCGATTTACATGACCCGCATTCAGGATGAGTGGGACAACATTGATGGCGAGAGCGCCAAGATTGACACCAGTGCGTTCAAGTTTGAGGAGGCTGAATTTAAGCTGCTCCCGCCAGAGGCGGTGATCCTGCACCCGCTGCCACGGCGCGATGAGATCTCGACCGTGGTGGACGATGACCCGCGCGCCATGTACTGGCGGCAGATGCGCAATGGCATGTGGATTAGGTGCGCTTTGATTGCCTGGACCTTTGGGTGCGAAGGGGCAATTCACGACTATTTTTGCGACCACTGAGTGGTCGCAAAAATTTTATATTTATCTGCTTGACTAAAATGGCAGGCGTCTTTAAGCTGTTTTTAACACTGGCAGTCTATATACGGTGAAATAAAGGATAGCAAAGCAGAGTTTTTCGCTTGGATATGTGCTGTCTTACTAACTTGAAAAAGGAGAAATACCTATGAAAATGCATACCCCGATTGGCCAATTGCTGAAGAAAAAAGGTGGTGAGATTTCAACGATTGCGCAGGATGTCACGGTTTACGACGCAGTTAAGACAATGGATGAAAAGCGGATGGGGTCGTTACTGATACTGGATGATCAGGGCCACTTAGCCGGTATTTTCACAGAGCGGGACTGTCTGCGCAAGGTGGTGCTGGCTGGGCTCCAGCCAGAGAGCGTGCAGGTGGGGCAGGTGATGACAACTAAGGTGATTTATGTCACCCCTGAAACTACGGTGGATGAGTGCATGACCTTGGTGACAGAGAAACGTTTCCGTCATCTGCCAGTTATTGACTCTAACGAGAAGATTCTGGGGGTTATTTCGAGTGGCGATCTGGTCAAGTTTGTCGCGTCTGAAAAGGCTTTCTTAATTGAAAATCTTGAAAAATATATTCAGGGTTCGCTTTAAATCGTATCTGGGAGTTTTATATGTCGCATGAATCTACTGCTAGTGTTTCTTGCGCATGTGCGTGCGCATGTGAGGAACAACCATCCGAGGCGGAGTTGATGGCCCGTCTGGAAGATCTGATTGATGAGTACCACACCAAAAAGGGAGGTCTGATTCCTGTCCTGCAAGTGGCGCAGACTATTTTCGGGTATCTGCCGGATACTGTTATCAACCGCATTGCCGAGGGGTTTAACAAAACCGTGAGCGAGGTTGCCAGCGTGGTTTCGTTCTACTCATTCTTTACCCGCCATCCGCGGGGGAAATATCTTGTGCGAGTCTGCCTTGGAACCGCCTGCTATGTGCGTGGCGGCAAAGAGGTGCTGGAGGCCATTAAAAAGCGTCTGGAAATCGACGTGGGGGAGACAACTGCGGATCGTCTGTTCTCGCTGGAGGTGGGACGCTGTTTTGGCGCCTGCGGCATGGCACCGGTCGTGATGGTCAATGATGACACCTATCAACGCGTCAAACCAGCGCGTATCCAAGAGCTGCTGGCGCAATTCACTGCGGATGAAGTTCCGGTCGCGGAAGGAGAGAGCAAATGAGTTTGTGCGCAATTCCTAAAATTACTTCAGCGGCGGATTTAACCGCACTGCGTGAAAAACTACAGGCCGAGAGTCAGAGAGCCGCTGATGGTGACACGCAGCAGATCCTGGTCTGCTTTGGCGGCAGTTGTCTGGCATCCGGCGCCAAAGCGGTGCGCGATGCCTTGAGAGCGGAGCTGAAGGAGGCGGGTCTCGCCGACAAGGTGCAGTTGGTTGAGACAGGCTGCATGGGGCCCTGTGTGGCAGGACCGGTGGCACTGGTGGGAAAAGACCGCACTTTTTACCAGAGCCTTAAACCTGAGGATGCGGCTGAGATTGTCAGCTCACATATTGTTGGGGGTCAACGTGTGGCGCGCTTGATGATCGCTGATGCGGATGGCAAGGTGCCGGCACCTTGCCGCCAGGACATGGAGTTTTTCAAACGTCAGACCCAGATCGTGCTGCGCAACTGCGGCTGGATTGATCCAACCCAGATCGCCGACACGATTGCCAGCCACGGTTATGCCGCGCTGGCGGAGGCTTTGACCACCCTGGGACCAGAGGGTGTTCTGGAGCAGATGAAAATTTCCGGTTTACGCGGGCGCGGCGGCGCGGGCTTCCCAACTTGGCTGAAGTGGAACTTCGCCAAGGCAGAGGCGGCTGAGACGCGTTATGTGCTGTGCAATGCCGATGAGGGCGACCCCGGTGCCTATATGGACCGCAGTGTGCTGGAGGGTGATCCGCACGCAATTATTGAGGGTATGGCGCTGGCTGCCTTTGCGGTTGGGGCCAGGCAGGGTTATGTATACGTGCGTGCCGAATACCCGCTGGCAGTGCAACGGCTGAATATCGCGCTGGAGCAGGCGCGCAGCTGTGGGTTGCTGGGTGAGAATATCATGGGGACGGATTTTTCTTTTGATCTGGAGATCCGCATGGGCTCAGGCGCATTTGTCTGCGGCGAGGAGACGGCGCTGATTGCCTCGATCGAAGGTAAACGCGGCGAGCCGCGTCCGCGCCCGCCCTTCCCAGCCAGCAAAGGGCTGTGGGGTATGCCAACTGTTTTGAACAATGTTGAAACCTACGCCAATGTGCCCGCCATCATTCGGAATGGGGGCGAGTGGTATGCGTCGATGGGTACCGCGAAGAGCAATGGCACGAAGGTCTTTGCCTTAGCTGGTGCTGTGTGCAATACCGGTTTGGTTGAGGTTCCGATAGGGACCTCGCTCGGTGAGCTGGTCTATGATATTGGCGGCGGAGTCCCCAATAACAAACGGTTCAAGGCCGCGCAGATTGGCGGCCCCTCTGGCGGGTGTATACCCTGTCAAAACCTGAACGTGCCGCTGGACTATGAATCGCTAGCCGAGTTGGGTGCGATTATGGGCTCTGGCGGTTTGATTGTCATGGATGAAGACACTTGTATGGTGGATGTGGCCCGCTTCTTCATTGAGTTTATCCAAGAGGAGTCCTGTGGCAAGTGTGTGCCATGTCGCACGGGAACACGCCGGATGCTTGAAATTCTGCAGCGCATCTGCACCGGGCAAGGTGAGCTGGAGGATATCGACCGCTTGGAGCAACTCGGCGAGTTTATCAAGACCGCCTCGCTCTGCGGTCTGGGACAGACTGCGCCTAATCCGGTGCTGTCGACGATCCGGCATTTTAGAAAGGAGTATGAGCAGCACATTATTGACAAGCATTGTGAGGCAGGGGTTTGCGCAGATTTGGTGCGCGCGCCTTGTCTGACCGCCTGCCCCTGCGGTGTGGATGTGCCTGGGTTTGTCAGCATGGTGGGCGACAAGCGCTACGCGGAGGCTCTCAAGCTGCATCGTGAGCGCAACCCCTTTGCTTCGGTCTGCGCGCGGGTTTGTTTCCATACCTGTGAGGACAAGTGCCGTCGCGCACAGCTTGATGCGCCGGTTTCCATACGTTCGATCAAACGCTTTATGGTGGATCAGGAGGTGACGATTCAGGTGCCGGAGGTGCTGGAAGACGCGCGTAACGCCGCGCGCAAGATTGCGATTGTAGGCGCTGGTCCGGCTGGGCTCTCGTGCGCGTACTTCCTTGCCCGACTCGGTTACAAACCCGTGGTTCTGGAGGCTGAGCCGCGTCCGGGCGGCATGCTGGTGCAGGCGATTCCCGCCTACCGCCTGCCGCGTGAGGAGCTGGCGCGCGAGATCCGTATGATTGAGCAGATCGGCGTGACGATCGAGACCGAGAAGATGCTTGGTCGCGACTTTACCCTGAGCTCACTCAAAGAGGAGGGTTACGAGCTGGTCTATCTGGCGATTGGCGCGCCGCTGGGCGTTGAGCTGGATGTGCCTGGCAAGGATGCCAAGGGCGTGACCGAGGCGATGAGCTTCCTGCGTCAATACAACATCCGCGGCTCGGTGCCGGTTGGCAAACGCGTGGCTGTGATCGGCGGCGGCAACGCCGCGATTGATGCCGCTCGCACCGCCCTGCGCCTGGGCTCTGAGGAGGTGACCGTAATCTACCGTCGCACGCGCGAGCAGATGCCCGCGTACGCGGAGGAGATTGAGGACGCGCTCAGTGAGGGAGTTCAACTGCGCACCCTGCTCAACCCAGAGGAGTTTGTGGTTGAGAATGGGGCTGTCACAGGTGTGAGCTGCCGCCCCATGAAACTGGGCGAGTTTGATCGCTCAGGGCGTCGCCGGGCACGTGATGATGAAGAGGTGCTGGCCGAGGTGATCGTTGCTGATCAGGTGATTGTGGCGGTTGGGCAGGCCATCGACAAGGAGGTTGTCTGTGGTGGTCTGGAGTTGGAGTTCAACAGCCATGGGTACGTCAAGGCCGACCCACGCGGTGGCGCAACCTCAATTCCCTGGCTCTTTGCCGGTGGCGACGCGGTCTCCGGCCCCTCATCAGTGGCCGAGGCCATTGGCGCCGGCGAGCGGGCGGCGGTGATGATGGACGCGCAGCTCAGCGGCGAGCAGCACGGTTTCTGGAGGGGTTACCACGATCAAGGGGCGATCTTTGATCCAGATGCCGAACCGTTGAATTATGCCCGTGAAAAGCTGCCGACGATCCCGGTGAACAAACGCAAGCACAATTTCAACGAGGTGGAACAGCCCTGGAGCGAGGCTGTTGCTTTAAGGCAGGCCAAACGCTGTCTGCGCTGTGATTATGGAAAGCAACCCAGCCAGTAAAGCGGTTGAAGTAGTGCAAGCATCCTGCTTGCAGATGAAGTTTTCAGTGACGTTTGAGTTGTTTTAAATGTCGCCTCTGGTTTACGATAGCGGCGACGATGTTGGTTGACGAGCCCCCGTATGCTCCCAATCGTCCACCAACATCGTCGCATAGCATCGTCAACCGACGCCGCTTTATTAGCGATGTTTTGCGGCAAGCATGTGACAAGCACGTGAAAAGCGCACCCTAGGGTGTAGAGTTGCTTTTACCGTATCCACCGCAGCCTTGGCGAAGGAGGATGAAGCAATTCATCGACAAACAGTTTTTTGGAAAAAACAATTAATTGTTTTTTCTAGTCGCCTAAGCGGCTAAGTCCGCGCTGGACGCAGAGTGGGGAGTGGTGACTTATTTGTCTCGAACTTTGTCTCGAATTTAGTCTGACTTGACAAGGTTCGAGACAAGGCAGGTGTCCGCTATGCGGGCGACTGCGGTGGTACGCGAATGATCAGGTTACGCAAAAACGTAGGTCCGATTTCCAATCGGACATCTCCGGTTGGAAACCGGATCGACTGAGGTCGGCTTCAACTTTGGTTGACGATGCTGTGCGACGATGCTGGTCGATGATTTCCAAGGGCGGAATGTTTAATCGTAATCTGCCATCGTCGCACATTATCGTTAACCGAAATCGCTCTACGAGCGGCATGTGTCGCTCATAGAGCGACTACTACACTAAACGCCTATAAACAATGGAACGCCTAATATGATTAACTTAACAGTCAATTCGCAACAAGTACATGTGCCGCAAGGGACAACCATCCTTGATGCCGCACGTAAGATTAATGTGCAGATTCCGACGCTCTGCCATATGGAGCACCGCGAGCCAATTGGCGCGTGCCGGGTGTGTCTGGTAGAGGTGGTGGGGGCCAAAACCTTAGCTGCCTCCTGCTCCACCCCGGTGAGTGAAGGCATGGTGGTGCATACCAACAGTAAGAAGGCGCGCATGGCACGCCGCCTTGTGGTTGAACTGCTGCTCTCTGAGCATGAAGGCAACTGCCAGACCTGTGACCGTGGCACTGACTGCGAGCTGCGCGCGCTGGCCGAAGAGATGGGCATTAAAACTCTACCCTATGAGGGCTCCAAGTTGAAGGCGCATATTGATGACTCCACACCCGCATTGATACGAGACAGCGCTAAGTGCATCAAGTGCCGGCGCTGTGTCACCATCTGCAACGAGATTCAGGGCGTGGGAGCCTTACATCCGCAGGGCCGCGGCTTTGACACCGAGATTGGACCCGCCTTTACACGTGATCTCAGCGAGGTTGCCTGTGTGCAGTGCGGCCAGTGCGCCGCTGTCTGTCCGGTGGGTGCCATTATCGAGAAAAGCAGCATCCCCGCTATCTGGGCGGCGATCGAGAATCCAGATTTGCATGTGGTTGTTCAGACCGCCCCCGCGATTCGTGCGGCACTGGGCGAGGAGTTCGGCTACGAGCCGGGCACACGCGTCACAGGTAAGATGGTCGCTGCTCTGCGTCGGCTTGGTTTCAATAGCGTATTTGACACCAACTTCTCGGCTGATCTCACGATCATGGAGGAGGGCACCGAGCTGCTGACACGTTTGAAGAGCGCGCTGGTCGATAAAAAGGAGGTAGCGCTGCCCATGTTCACCAGCTGCTCACCAGGGTGGATTAACTTCGCGGAGTTTTATTTTCCGCAGTATCTGCCCAATATCTCGACCTGCAAATCGCCGCAGCAGATGTTTGGTGCGATAGCCAAGAGCTTTTACGCGCGCAAGATCGGGGTGGATCCCAAAAAGATGGTCGTGGTTTCGGTCATGCCCTGCACCGCGAAGAAATTCGAGGCTCAGCGCCCGGAGATGAACGCCGACGGTGTGGCGGATGTTGACTATGTGCTGACAACGCGTGAGCTGGCCCGCATGATCAAAGAGGCGGGGTTGGATTTCCGCTCGCTGCCGGATGAGGTCATGGACGCGCCGCTTGGGCTCTCCTCCGGCGCGGCGGACATCTTTGCCAACACCGGCGGTGTGATGGAGGCGGCACTGCGCACAGCCTACGAGATTGTAACAGGGCGCGAGTTACCAGCAGAGAACCTGCATGTGGCTGCCATCACCGGGCTGGAGGGCATCAAAGAGGCCTCGGTGAAAATTAGTGACACGGTTTTTGATTGGAGGTTTTTGGAGGGGGTTGAGCTCAAGGTGGCGGTCTCACATGGCTTGGGTAACACCAGGCGGTTGTTGGAGCACATCAAGGCACATGGCTCGCCCTACCATTTTATTGAGGTCATGGCTTGTCCGGGTGGGTGTATCGGCGGTGGTGGTCAGCCGCGCTACACCGATGACAGTGTGCGTCTGAAACGCATTGCCGGAATCTATGCTGAGGACGAGAGCAAGCCGCTGCGCAAGTCGCACGAAAATCCTGACATCCAAAAGCTGTATGAGGAGTTTCTCGGTGTGCCGCTGGGTGATAAATCCCACCATCTGCTACACACCCATTATACGCCCAAGCAGCAGACCTGCCCGGGTGCCTAGCAGGCTGTCGGACTTAAAAGTCCGGCAGCCTGCTAATTACAGCGGCAAAGCCGCTGAGATACTAAAAGATGCTCAAATCTGATGGCAAGTCGTCGTAAGCAACCCTACCCGTGAGTTAGATTTCTGTGTACGATTGTGGTTTTATGATAACGAGGCGTCCAAACGGGCCGATATGCCCTTTTTTAAGCATTGATGATGTTAAAAAGCCGTTT
>Ga0265294_10008698_pt1 | contig 11798 bp, 11 predicted proteins | sample MunlanPumphouse3_FD_192504 | JGI IMG/M metagenome (GOLD analysis project Ga0265294, IMG submission 192504) | Groundwater microbial communities from a municipal landfill in Southern Ontario, Canada - Pumphouse #3 | ecosystem: Environmental > Aquatic > Deep subsurface > Groundwater | place... | reverse complement strand
ATGGATATGATCTCACTCCTTGCGAAGGTAGAGAGAGTTGATATTATTTCAGATAGCGACAAAAAACCTCATGGATGCCTCGCCTCAGTTATGACCAATGGGGAAATCAGTCTGGAAGTGGGAAGCCTGCTTGACATCAAAGCTGAGATTGAGCGCCTGGAACAGGAACTCAAGAGTGTTGAAAAGGATATAGATAAAATGGAGAAGAAACTGGCCAATGAAAACTTCACATCCAAAGCTCCTCAAGAGGTTGTGGATAAAGAACGAGGCCGTCTTGAGGAAAACAAAAACCACCACCAGCGAATCGCGGACAATATAAGCAGCTTGAAAAGGTCGTAGAATATGAGCATTAGAACTCTTTACGAAAAAGTAGAAAATGAATTAATAAGCGCTTCAAGCCCTGGAATACATCCAGGCTTGGAGCGTATTTCCAAGTTGCTAGAACTGTTAGGCCATCCGGAAAGTGCCTTCCCGGCAATACATGTTGTCGGAACAAATGGAAAAGGATCTACCTCAGCCTATGTAGAATCAATTTTGCGATCATCTGGAATGCATGTCGCGCTTTATACAAGCCCCCACCTTGTACATATGGGGGAGCGGCTCCTTCTTGACGGAAAAATGCTTTCCCCTGAAACATGGAAAAAGGCCGCGCGAAAGGTTATAAAAACCATAGGTCAAGACAAGAGGCTCTCAGAGGATCCCCCTACATTTTTTGAAGTTTTTACTGCCGCTGCCTTTGTCATCATAGCGGATTCCCAAGTGGATGCCGCTGTTATAGAAGCGGGGATGGGGGGAAGGCTTGACGCCTCAAACACTCTAACAAAGGTTCTAATCACCATTATCACTTCCATATCAAAAGACCATATGGACTTTTTAGGTGACACTCTAGAAGCCATTGCTATGGAAAAGTTTGCCGTCATTCGTCCAGGCGTACCGGCAGTTTTCGCGGGGGGCGCTCCTTCATTATGTACCTTGTTCGCGAAAGAGTGTCAGAAAAAGGGAGCACCAGGGGTAGTATTGCCTCATGCATATTCATTTACAACTAAAGGACTTTCCATTAAAGGAGCTACATTCACCCTTCATGGCAAAGACGGCATTGTGGAATATACTGACCTGCACACCCCATTGCTCGGTGTCCACCAGGTATCTAACAGCAGTCTCGCTGTAGCCTCTATGGATATTTTAAAAAGGGAGCTAAGCCAGATAACAGAGCAAACCATACGTCAGGGTTTAACACAGACCCACTGGCGGGGACGAATGGAGCTTCTTCCAACCCATCCTCCTATCATGCTGGATGGAGCTCATAATGACGATGGTATTGCCCGCCTTGTAGAGAGCCTGAACGCTCTGGAAATAAACGGGAGTAAAGTAAGATTGACTATAGTCTATGGATCCATGAAAGATAAAGAGCATAATGTGGCGTTGCACCGATTAAGTCAGTTGCAGCCACAGCTTATTTGCACTGAAGTCCCTGGCATGGAGCGCTCGGCTAAAGCTTCCGCATTACAAGAGGAAGCGGCTTTATATAAATGGGCTAATGAACCAGAGGGCATTGCAGATCCAGTGGAAGCACTTCAAAAGGCGCAGAAAAACAGTGACATTATAGTCTGCTGCGGAAGCCTTTATCTTATTGGATATGTACAGACCCATATGGCAGAAGGAGCTCGTTTTTTATAATGACCGCACGAAACTTCTCTCTTGATGAGAAAGAGGGGCATTATATTCTTGAATATCTCTGCCCAGAGGAAAAGGCCTTTTTTAAAGCCAGGTTATTTATGAAAGGCAGCCTTATAGGAAAGGCCATGGGGGATCCGGCTCTTAGCAGGAAAGCAGTGGCTTCTCTTTCAAAAGAAGAAACTTCACAAAAGAAGCTTTTAGCCCCTAAACAAAATCACGGGACCCGTATTCTCACAGAAAGAGAAGAATATTGCCTGCCTGAACGACCGTTTGCAGATGGGGTTTTTTTAAAAAGCACCCTCTATGAAGGGAGTCTTCGTTTTGCAGATTGTGTGCCGGTCATATTGGCATCTCCAGTTCCCCATCCATGGCTGATGCTGCTTCATTCAGGGTTTAAGGGAACTGTACAAAATATTGTAAAAAACAGCCTGGTAAACCTTGACCAAAAAATGAATTTGGACTTCAATCGTATCTATGCATGGATCGGTCCTGGCATCAGTAAAACATTTTATTTTAGAAAAGATGATGAATGGTCACTGCTCGGGCAGAAAGAACTTTCCTCCGCCCATTGGCAAAAGGAAGGGGAGCGTGTATATTTTGATCTGCCTGGCGCCCTTGAAAGCCAATTGCTGGAAAATGAACTATTAGAAGGACATATTACCACTATCCCTCTTTGTTCATATAAAGATCGGCAATATTGTTATTCCTATCGGAGAAAGGACATCAAAGAGAGGATGTTCCTATTAGCTTCTCTGATAATCGATAAATAACAGATACCACTTTCTCTATTTTTTACGTGACAATAAAGAAAGAGGCTTATAACGCAACATTGAAAAAGTTACAAGGAGTGATCCTAAATGGACCTACAACGAGTAGGGGTAATAGGAGTGGGACACCTAGGACAGCACCACGCTAGATTATATACCGAACTTCTCGGCACACAGCTTGTGGGAGTAGTTGATGAGAACGAAGCACGCGCAGCTGCTATCGGAGATAATCTTGGGGTTCCTTATTACACAAATTTCGAAGAATTTATCAAGAAAGCACGGCCAGATGCAGTAAGTGTTGTAGTTCCAACAAGTCTTCATTATGAGATAGCAAAGAAAGCTCTGGAAAACGGAATTCATGTTCTTATAGAAAAACCAGTGACAACAACAGTGAGAGAAGCGGAAGACCTGCTTAACGTGGCTGCAAAAAGAGATCTCGTTCTCCAAGTAGGTCATGTGGAACGTTTTAACAGCGCTGTACAATATACATCTAAGATAGTTCATGAACCCCTCTTTCTTCAGTCGCGCCGACTCGGACCCTTTTCTTCCCGAATCAGCGACGTGGGGGTTGTCCTTGATTTAATGATCCATGATATTGATATTATTCTTTCACTAGTGCATTCGGAGATCGACTCCATCTCCGCAACAGGAAGATGTATACGAACAAACCATGAAGATGTTGCTTCTGCGCAGATATCTTTCAAAAATGGAGCAATGGCCCATATTTTAGTAAGCCGCGTTTCAGAGCGCCGTCTTAGACAGCTTGAAATAATGGAACCAGAGCGATATCTAACCATAAACTATGAAACGCAGGATGTTTCAATCAACAGATGCGTACGTCATGAGAATGGCACACTTGTGGAAGTTATAGAACATCCAGTATTCCCCAAGAGCGAGCCTCTTAAGCTGGAACTTCAGCATTTTGTTACATGTGTACGAGAAGGGAAGCAGCCCCTAGTAGGGATAATGGACGGCAAACGTGCCCTCGAAGTCGCCATTTCAGTTCTCAAACAAATTCATCTAAGCGAAGGGAAAGAAGAATCGATCATCTCGCAATAAAGATGCCCCTCCTAAGGCCGGTGAAATGTTTTTCTCCGGCCTTATTTTTTATGTATTTAAATAGAAATATATTTTTATCATTTTTATTTCAATGTTATTATGTTCACAATGCATTATTGTTGTGTTTTTGTGGTTTTATATAATATATGCTTCGCTCAATTTTGATAAAATATTAATTAGTGAGGGATTCTTATGCCAACTGAAAATATAAATGCGCTTATAGCTCTTGCTATGTTTGTTGGGGCTCTTTTTGTTGCTAGACTCGTTGTTAAAATAGGTAAAGGAGAACTTCCTGGCGGTGCTATATGGGTTGTTTATCTTCGAATGCTTCTTGGATTTTTATTGGCAGGAGCAATTATATTAGGTTTTTATTCTTTTGCAGGGATAAAATAAAAATTGGAAAGAATGAGACTTTTTATTTGGGAGGCGAAGTACCATGACTGAAGAAAAGAAAAAAATCCCTGAACTTTTTGAACTTAGAAAAAAGTATGAGGGGAAAGTTGAAAAAGTGTTAGAAAAGCGGCCTGAACGACGAAAAGAATTCCGCACAGGTGGAAATCTTCCTTTAAACCGCGTTTATGACCCAACTGACCTAGAAGAATTTGATTATGCAAGAGACTTAAACTATCCAGGGCAGTACCCCTTTACTCGAGGCGTGCAACCTACGCTTTATAGGGGCCGTCTGTGGACAATGCGTCAGTACGCAGGATTTGCAACTGCAGAAGAGTCCAATGAACGGTATAGATATCTTCTCTCCCAGGGAACTACAGGTCTATCTGTAGCTTTCGACCTTCCTACCCAAATTGGATATGACTCTGACCACCCTATGGCACAGGGGGAATGCGGGAAAGTGGGAGTAGCCATTGATAGCCTTGCCGATATGGAAATCCTTTTCGACAAAATTCCTCTTGATAGGGTTTCTACTTCCATGACAATCAATGCTCCCGCAAGTGTGTTACTCGCCATGTACATTTGTGTTGGAGAAAAACAGGGCGTTTCCATGAGTGATCTTTCTGGTACTATACAAAACGATATTTTAAAAGAATACATAGCCCGAGGCACCTATATTTTCCCCCCAAAACCCTCTATGCGTTTGATAACTGATATATTTGAATTCTGCAGCCATAATGTCCCTAAATGGAATACTATTTCTATTTCCGGTTATCACATTCGGGAGGCCGGCAGCACGGCGGCACAAGAAGTCGCCTTCACATTAGCCGACGGTATCGCTTATGTAGAAGCAGCAAGCAAAAAGGGGCTGGATCCAAACGTGTTCGGCAAGCGCCTTTCCTTCTTCTTCAATGCTCATAACGATTTTTTGGAAGAAGTAGCGAAATTCAGGGCAGCCCGAAGAATGTGGGCCCAGATAATGAAAGGACGCTTTGGAGTAACCGATCCTAAAGCTCAGATGCTTCGTTTCCACACTCAGACCGCAGGTTGCACCCTCACTGCTCAGCAACCGGAGAATAATATAGTCAGGGTCACCATTCAGGCCCTCGCAGCAGTTCTGGGCGGAACCCAGTCCCTCCACACCAACAGCATGGATGAGGCTTTGGCCCTTCCTTCCGAAAAGAGCGTTGGCATCGCTCTTAAGACCCAGCAGATCATTGGCTATGAATCAGGCGTTGCGAACACAGTGGATCCTCTTGCGGGAAGCTACGTTGTTGAAAATTTGACGAACGAAATTCAGAAAAGAGCAGAAGAGTATATCGGGCAAATAGATGAAATGGGCGGCATGCTCGCTGCTATAGAAAAGGGTTATGTCCAGAAACATATTCAGGATTCAGCCTACACGTACCAGAGAGCTATTGAAAGCCAAGACTCCATTGTCGTCGGAGTGAACAAATTCCAGTTAGAAGATGAGAAGATAGATATGAAGCTTCTCAAGGTCGATGAATCAGTGGGAGAACGCCAAATCGAGAAACTTCGAAAGATGAAAGAAAGCAGAGACAACATAAAGGTGCAAAGCACCCTTGATGAAATACGAAAAGCAGCTCGGGATGAATCCATTAACACGATGCCTCTTATTATCGATGCTGTACGCAATTATGCGACTGAAGGCGAAATTTGTGGCGTATTGAGAGAAGAATTCGGAGAATACACAGAAAATATTATTTTGTAAGTGGAGGAATGAGCTATGGCTGTAAAAAAGATACGAGTTGTAATAGCAAAACCAGGCCTCGATGGTCATGACAGGGGAGCGAAAGTTGTAGCCAGGGCCCTCCGTGACGCAGGCATGGAAGTTATTTATACCGGGCTTCGTCAAACTCCTGAACAGATTGTAGATACAGCGATACAGGAAGACGCTGACGCTATAGGAATAAGCATTCTATCGGGCGCTCACAGCTTCTATTTTTCTAAAATCATTAACCTTCTTAAAGAGAATAATGCGAGCGATATTATTGTCTTTGGCGGAGGAGTCATTCCTGAAAGTGATATTCCTGCTCTTATTGAAATGGGAGCCGGAGCCATCTTCGGCCCTGGAACGCCAACTTCAGTATGTGCAGAGTGGCTTGAAAAGGCCGTTGCTGAAAAAAAACAGAAAGAGACTGTTTAGCTGTGACACTTCTTGCTGAAAAGGCTTTACATGGTGATATCAGAGCTTTAGCGCGCATTATTTCTCTTGTAGAAAATGAGGCGCCCGAATCAGAAGAAATTATGAAATATCTCTATCCTCATACCGGTAAGGCCCTGGTCATAGGGATAACAGGAAGCCCGGGCGCTGGGAAAAGCACATTGGTCGATAAACTAATCCTTGAGTTCAGGAAGAAGAAAAAAACAGTTGGAATCATCGCCGTAGATCCCTCTAGTCCTTTTAGCGGAGGAGCAATTCTAGCAGACAGAATTCGTATGCAACGTCACGCTAACGATCCGGACGTATATATTAGAAGCATGGGGACGCGAGGTTCACTAGGCGGCGTCAGCAGGAGCACCAGAGAAGCCGTTAAAATATTAGACGCTTGCGGCAAAGACGTTGTCATTATTGAAACAGTAGGGGTAGGCCAGTCTGAAATAGATATAGTGAAACTGGCAGACACTGTCTGTCTTGTGCTTGTGCCCGGCATGGGTGATGACATTCAGATAATGAAAGCGGGCATTATGGAAATAGCAGACATCTTTGTAGTGAACAAGGCAGACAGACCAGGAGCAGAAAAAATAGAAACTGAAGTAAAGCTTATGCTTGACTTGATCGGAAAAACAGACTGGTTTCCACCTATTCATATGACCGTAGCGGAAAAAGGAGATGGGGTAGCTGAGTTAGTAGAAGGCATCGAGAAACATGGGGCTTTTCTAAAGCAAAGCATTCACGGCATAAAGAAACAAAAACGCAAACTTGCAGAGGAAATAAAAGACATACTCAGCCGTGACATCGCAAAAAATGTGGAAAAAGCCTGGGAACGTCAGGGAACTGACGACAAAATCGAAGCCATCTTAGGTAAGGAACTAGACCCCTATACCGTTGCGCAAAATATATTGAACAACATAGTCACAAATGAAGGATAAACTGAGAGGGGGCAGTTGAGACATGACGAACCGAAGCATTGACGAGCTATGCGCGGATCTTGAGCGCAAGCGTGCGCAGGCCCGCGAAGGCGGTGGTCCCAAGTCGATAGAGAAGCAGCGAGGCAAAGGCAAGGGTACCGCACGTGATCGTATAGCCGGGCTTCTTGACGAGGGGACCTTTGTAGAGCTTGACGAGCAGGTGGTTCACCGGTGCGGGCGATTTGGTCTTGGAGAGACCTCTTTTCCCGGCGACGGTGTGGTCACAGGTTTTGGTGAGATAGACGGGAGGCGTGTATACGTTTTCAGCCAGGATTTCACAGTTCTTGGCGGGAGTCTTGGCGAGATGCACGCGGGCAAGATCTGCAAGGTCATGGACCTTGCCATGAAGAACGGCTCTCCAGTGGTTGGTATCAATGACAGCGGCGGCGCCCGCATTCAGGAGGCGGTAGACGCTCTCAACGGGTACGGCGACATTTTTTTCCGGAACACCATTGCCAGCGGAGTGGTGCCCCAGCTCTCCGTCATCATGGGCCCCACCGCCGGGGGAGCGGTGTACAGCCCGGCTCTCACGGACTATATTTTCATGGTTGAGAAGACGGGCATCATGCACATCACGGGTCCGGCGGTCATCAAGGCAGTCACGGGAGAGGAAGTGACCAGCGAAGCCCTTGGTGGTTCTCAGGCTCATAACACCAAGAGCGGCAACGCCCACTTCACGGCCCGGAGCGAGGAAGAATGCTTTGTCCAGGTTCGCAAGCTTCTGAGCTACCTTCCGAGCAACAACGTAGACGACGCTCCGTGGAAGGAACCGTCAGACGACCCGCTCCGGCTGGTGCCAGAACTTAGGAACGTTGTTCCCACCAACCCCAACAAGGGTTACCGTGTTCACGACGTTATCGGCAAGGTTGTAGATGACGGGGACTTCTTCGAAGTCCAGGGCCTCTGGGCCATGAACATGGTCACCGGCTACGGCCGGGTTGGAGGTCAGGTAGTGGGCATCATCGCCAACCAGGCCTCGACCCTTGCGGGGTGTCTTGACATCAACGCCTCTGACAAGGCGAGCCGTTTCATACGGCACTGCGACGCCTTCAACATCCCTCTGCTCACCTTTGTAGACGTTCCCGGATATCTTCCTGGCACCGAGCAGGAATGGGGCGGCATCATCCGCCACGGCGCCAAGCTTCTTTACGCCTACAGCGAGGCCACCGTTCCCATGGTCACGGTGGTTCTTCGTAAAGCCTACGGCGGCGCCTACCTTGGCATGTGCTCCAAGGCCCTTGGGGCGGACATGGTTTTGGCGTGGCCCCAGGCGGAGATTGCCGTCATGGGGGCTGAGGGAGCGGCCAACATCGTCTTCCGGAAAGAGATAGAAAAGGCCGAAGACCAGATGAGCGAACGGAACAAAAAGATCGAGGAATACCGAGAAGCCTTCGCCAACCCTTACGTGGCGGCAGAGCGCGGCTTTGTGGACCGGGTCATATTGCCAGAGGAAACCCGCCGTGAGATCTACCTTGCCCTTCAGGGTACGGCGAACAAGCGGGAGCTTCGTCCCCGCCGCAAACACGGCGTCATGCCTCATTAGATGGGAGGGGCGATAGACGTGACCAATCTGCACACCTATTTTGAAACGGGTTTCAGCGGGCCGTTGACCCTGTGCTTCATTGCCTTTTCAGCGGTTTTTATGGTTCTTGGGGGCTTGACGGCTATCATCTACGCCATCAAGTATTTTGGGGGTGTCAAGAAGGCGTCACCGCCGTCCCAGCCTCCGGCACCCCGTGAGAAAGCCCCCGCGGCGCCGGCAGTGACAGGCGCGGAGACAGGGGATAAGGGAAAGATCGTGGCGGCCATCGCCGCGGCTCTTCTGGAGGCCACGGGGCAGCCCTGCCGGATCACCGAGATTCGTCCCGCGTCGGGCCCGCATCGCCGGCCCGTTTTGAGCCTCTGGAGATCGAGCGCTATCATGGAAGGTCTCGAAAGCCTGAACAACACGAACTGGTCCAGCCGTTAGGGACCAGGGGGAGCCTATAGAATAGATAGAGACGAGAAATGAATCATGACATCACAGCAAGGTGGAGGGGAAGATAAATGAGCAAAAGATATAGAGTGACAGTGGATGGAACAAGCTACGACGTAACAGTGGAAGACCTTGGCGGGGCTTCAGCCCCTGTATCGGTGGCGGCACCAGCTCCGTCGGCGGCACCAGCAGCCCCTGCCCCAGTGGCCCCGGCTCCGGCACCAGCCCCCGTGGCAGCGGCGCCGGCTCCGTCGGCAGAGGGCGGCACCGTCATCGCGGCCCCCATGCCGGGCAAGATCCTTCGGGTCAGCGTAAGCGTTGGAACGGCGGTGAACGCCGGAGACGTTCTCCTCATCCTCGAAGCCATGAAGATGGAGAATGAGATATCCGCTCCGTCCGCCGGCACAGTGAAAGAGGTCCGGGCGCGGGAAGGAGACAGCGTCAACTCCGGAGACGCCCTGGTAGTCCTCGGCTAAGCCGAAGGAGGTACGGGCGAACATGGAAATTTATGCAAACTCATTAGGAATGATCCTTCGCTCCTCAGGTTTCGCGGGCCTTACGTGGGGGAACATGGTCATGCTGCTGGTGGCCTTCATCATGCTCTACCTGGCCATCGTGAAGGGATTTGAACCCCTGCTGCTGGTTCCCATCGGATTTGGATGCCTGCTGGTCAACCTGCCCCTTTCGGGTATCATGGACGAGGGAGGCTTTTTGCGTTATGTCTTTTTCGGAACAGAACATGAGATCTACCCCGTGATCATCTTCATGGGTATAGGCGCGCTGACAGACTTCGCGCCCCTTCTGGCCAACCCCATCACCTTCCTTCTGGGAGCGGCGGCCCAGCTGGGTGTCTTCATCGCCCTGTTCGGCGCGCTGCTTCTCGGCTTCAACGTGAAGGAGGCGGCGTCCATCGCCATCATAGGCGGTGCCGACGGCCCCACAAGCATCTACCTCACCGTGAAGCTGGCCCCCCAGATCCTGGGGGCTGTGGCGGTGGCCGCCTACAGCTACATGTCCCTGGTCCCCCTGATCCAGCCGCCGGTGATCCGTCTGCTCACCACCAAGGCGGACCGGGGTATCCGGATGGATCAGCTCCGCCCCGTCTCCAAGCTTGAACGGGTGCTCTTCCCCATCGTGTGCACCGTGTCGGCAGGGCTGCTTCTTCCCTCGTCGGTGCCCCTGATCGGAACCCTCATGTTCGGGAACCTCCTTCGGGAGTGCGGGGTGACAGAACGGTTGAACCAGGCGGCTCAGAACGAAATCCTGAACGCCACCACCATCTTCCTCGGCCTGTCGGTGGGAGCCACCATGAGCGCGGAATATTTCCTCACCATGGGAACCATCAAGATCATCGTCCTCGGCCTCGTGGCCTTCGTCTTCAGCACCGCCGGAGGCGTCGTGCTGGGTCAGGCCATGAAAGTGATAAGCGGGGGAAAGATCAACCCCATGATCGGGGCGGCGGGAGTGTCGGCGGTCCCCATGGCCGCCAGGGTGGTGCAGCGCATGTGCCAAAAAGAACACCCCGGCAACTTCCTCCTCATGCATGCCATGGGACCTAATGTGGCCGGCGTCATCGGAACTGCTGTGGCTGCAGCCGTCATGCTTACACTGTTGAGCTAAAATGGCTTGTTTTAGAAATAATTTTTCTAAAGCATGAGAAAAAGAAGTCTTTCCCGTTTTTATGCGGGAAAGACTTCTTTTTACGTGTTATTATATTGCGGGTTTTAAAAAAAGGTACGTGGGGGGTTAATAGAAATGAAAATTGCTATAGGCTCAGACCACGCTGGATTTCCCGTAAAATCCGCCCTAAAGGCCCATCTTTGCGAAAAAGGGCATGAGGTTATTGATTTTGGGACAGACAGCGATAGTGTTTCGTGTGATTATCCTGATGTGGCTTTTGCTGTTGCTCAAAGTGTTGCAGCAAGGGAAGCGGAGCGCGGTATTCTCGTTTGCGGCAGCGGTATAGGGATGTCAATTGCTGCAAATAAGGTTCCGGGAGCTTACGCAGCTCTATGCAACACACCAGAACTCGCAGTTTTAAGCAGACAACATAACAACGCTAATATTCTCTCTCTGGGTGGACGGATTATCTCTGAACTCCAGGCTTATGAAATAGCCGACCTCTGGCTTGATACTAATTTTAAAGGGAATCGTCATGAGCGTAGGGTAAGTAAAATAAAACAATTCGAAGAAAAACTTGCCCCTACATACTCAAGTAGCGGCGAAGGACGAATAGTCATTCTCGATCACCCACTTGTCCGACACAAAGTAAGTATTATTCGTGATAAAAACACGTCGGTAAAAGAATTTAGAGAACTCGTGCAAGAAATCGCAGGACTTATGGTCTATGAAATTACACGTAACCTGCCCCTTGTAAAAATAGAAATAGAAACCCCTATAGAGAAAACCATCGGTTATACCCTCGAAGGGAAAAAATTGGCAATCGTTCCTGTGCTTCGGGCCGGACTTGGGATGGTAGACGGAATTCTGCAAGTCATCCCCAATGCCAAAGTTGGACACATTGGCCTGTACCGCGACCCCGAAACCCTAGAGCCCGTTGAATATTATTGCAAACTACCAAGTGATATTAACGAACGTGATATATTTATACTTGATCCGATGCTGGCAACAGGGGGATCTGCAGCAGCAGCCATCAGCCTTGTTAAGTCAAGAGGCGCACGCAAGGTAACCCTTGTCTGCCTAATTGCTGCACCAGAGGGTGTGGAACGAGTTCACCAAGCCCATCCAGACGTGGATATTTATGCCGCAGCCCTTGA
>Ga0265294_10008697_pt1 | contig 11799 bp, 8 predicted proteins | sample MunlanPumphouse3_FD_192504 | JGI IMG/M metagenome (GOLD analysis project Ga0265294, IMG submission 192504) | Groundwater microbial communities from a municipal landfill in Southern Ontario, Canada - Pumphouse #3 | ecosystem: Environmental > Aquatic > Deep subsurface > Groundwater | place... | reverse complement strand
CCCGGCACAACGATTACGATTACCGCTGACACGCCTACTGACGGTAAAATATTCAATAGATGGACAGGAAATACTTCTTTTGTTTCCGATATCAACTCTGCCACTACCACAGTGACGATGCCTTCTCTGCCTGTGATCCTTACTGCCAGCTATAAGAATGAAGACGGTAATGGCGGTAATTATCCTGATGGTACTCTCATCAAGATTCCTAATTCTCCCAAGATATATGTCATCGTGGGTGGTGAGAAAAAATGGATCAGCACCCCGGAAGTATTCGAGCAATTGGGCTATCAATGGACAGAAGTTCAGACTATTGCCGAAGAAACGCTGAATACTCTTGAGGACATTGAAGATAATCTGATCCGTCTGATAGATGACTTCAAAATTTATCTGGTAACCAACGGTACCAAACGTCACATTCCCAATCCTGATATATTCCTGAACTATGGTTTCAGTTGGGATGATGTAAAAGACGTAGATGACTCGATCTTCAATAAATATCAAGACGTCTATCTCATTAGAGAATCAGGCAAAGAAGAAGTCTACTATATTAACCCAGAGGGGGTTCGTAAACACATCCCCACTGCGGAGATCTTCAACTCTTACAATGACAGATGGGAAGATGTCCAGATCGTCTCTAAAAACGAAATAGATGCTTATCCTATTTCCAACCTTGTCAAACTAGAAGGATCTAATGACGTCTATCTCGTTGAGAACAATATTAAGAAGCGTATCCCTAACCCTACGATTTTCAATAAATACCAGCTCAATTGGAATTACGTTCTTTCTGTAAATGAAACTGAATTCAACTGGTATCAGAATGGGGGAGAGCTGAAGTAAAAGGCAGAATTGATGGATTCTATCTGACGTTTTGTGAATATTAACGGCTATAAATATAGTCGGCTCAATACAATAAACCTTGCGATTTGTCGCGAGGTTTTTTTGTGCTAAAATATAAATAAGATAAATTAAAGAAATGTCTATGAAAAAGACGAAAAAAATTTATATCGCCTCTATAATCCTCTTGGGTGCACTTACATTGCTTATAATTTTTTTTACTGATAACAGCGCGAGCGAAGGCGGGGAGAAGGCGGTTGGGGAAAATGAAAATGCGGCTGAAAATATGCAGACAGAAACGGTGGCGGATAGCGGAATCGTCTGGCAGCTTTATGATAATAAGGAAGAAAAATTCAATCTGGACTATCCCGAAAACTGGACTGTCAAAGAGGACAAGGACGAATACGGAAATACTATCGTGAAATTGACCAGTCCGGAGACGATGGAAAATGCTCGTATGGAATCCGGGGTTGTCGAGGGTGAGACCGTAGAACCTGTAGCAGATGTCATCGTGCATTATGCGCCGACAGTCGCCGAGTCATCTATCAACAAGGCAAACGGATACGGAGCAACAACGATGAGAGAACTTATCGGTAAAGATCCAAACATTACTCGAATTACCGAGGCGGGACTGAACGGGGTGCAAACAATGGAGGTAATCGTGAGCGGTGAAGGGGATTCTTACGGAAAATATATCGAGAAAGACGGGCGCTTGTATGAAATCAGCTTTACATACCGCGCGGATAAGGGGAGTCTGACAGAGGAAGAGAAAAAAATACTTGAGTCGTTTGAGGTGGAATAAAATATCTTTGTTTTTGAATTTGCAGGGGGCACAATAGCTTGTGCCTTTTTTGTTGGTGTAAATAGACATAAGAGTAGTTTCTTGGGGAAAAGATTTTTTATTCGGATATGTGTTCATGGGAGAATGATTCTGTTCTTATTTTAAGCCTATACTTTAGCGACGTCACGTAATTCTAATAAATAAAAAAATCGATTATACGTTTTGGGAGCAGCGGAATTTATCTCGAGCGGCTGTCCTATGAGTGAGTAGCTCTCTGTAGATCTAGCTTATGGTATCGTGGAGGCAGGCCAAAATCCGCTACTCCGGATATAGATTCTCGCACCTCTTTTTAACCTTGATTCGGATATTTAACTGCCGTGCTTGTCGATAGGGGGTGAACTGTGTCGATTTATACCGTTATTTATGCTATTACGAAGACATAAAAACACGAGGTGTCACGCAATCCTAAAAAAGGAAGAAACAAAAATGATCAAAAACAAAAAAATCCTCGGGGGTCGGAATATTAAGCCTACTATGTTTAGATTTATTTTTTATGTTCCAAACCGTCGGAATCAATTCAGACATCAATGAAGCTTATGCGAGCGTGGATATCCTTTTGTCCATTCCTGACACACTGAATGTCGAGATGTCAAAGACCTCTGCTACTGAAATCGAGAAAATGAAGAAGTTTCAGCCGATCTTTCAAATCTCGGCACGGTAACCGCTATCAAGTTAATAGGCCTTAATATGACCAGCTCCGTTTCGTATCTAAAAGATATCAATCCGGATACGGCCTATCTTTATTCGGATAACAAATTTTTGCGGTAGGTTCTATCGATGATAATAAGATAATTTTTGATACTTCAATATTTTTGTCGAAAGGGGAATCTAAGACTATTATCTTAAAGGGTAATATCGCTCAAAAGGCGACGGCAATCAAAAGGACAGTATTTTGTTGTCTAAAAAATATGGAATTAACAGTGAGGTCGTACTTGATAGAGAGGCAACATCTCTCTCGTCCCCGATCAGTCCTTGAGTCGTATCATCTTCTTTATAAACAACCGGTAACGTTATGGCTGTTCCTGATTTTTTCGTAGAAACTTTTGCAAGGACAGTCCTTTCGATTCTGTAGGGGCCGTCCTTCTTTTTGCGCAAACCCTCTTTCCTAACGCAAGAGCGTGTGTTAATATGGCTTTATGAAGCACTTTTAAGAAAAATATAATCATATTACATTTATGCGTGAGATACCGAAGGCATATCAGCCACAGGAAGTGGAAGATAAGATTTATAAGGAGTGGGAAGAGTCCGGATTTTTTAATCCTGATAATTTGCCATGTGCGGGGGAGGGTAAAACGCCCGAGAAATTTGTGATTTCTATGCCGCCACCAAATGCGACGGGAATTTTGCACTTGGGACATGCTTCGATGCTTGCCTATCAGGATCTGATGGTCAGATTCAATCGTTTGGAGCAGAAGCAGACAATGTGGTTGCCGGGGACGGATCATGCTTCCATCGCCACACAGACCAAAGTGGAAAAAAACATCGCTAAGGAAGGACTGACTAAATATGATTTGGGACGGGAGAAATTTTTGGAACGTGTGCACGAATATGTCGAGGGTTCGAGGGATACCATCCGCGAGCAGGTACGTAAGATGGGGTCTTCGTGCGATTGGTCGCGCGAGCGGTACACGTTGGATGAGGGATTGTCGGAAGTGGTGCGGCAAGTTTTTACGATGATGTATGAAGACGGTCTCATCTATCGGGGTAATCGGATCGTGAACTGGTGCCCGCGGTGCGAGTCAACGCTTGCTGATGACGAGGTGGAGCATGAAGAGAAAGAAGGCAAATTTTATTATTTCAAATATCAAAAAGATTTTCCGATTACCATCGCGACTACCAGGCCCGAAACCAAGCTGGGCGATGTGGCGGTGGCGGTCAATCCTAAAGACGATCGCTACAAGGAATTTATCGGCAAAACTTATAAGATCGATCTGGGAAACGGCGAGCACGAAATCAGAATTATTGCCGACTGGACTGTCGATATGGCTTTCGGGACGGGGGCTTTGGGCGTGACGCCGGCGCACAGTATGGCGGATTTTCAGATGGCGACGGAAAATGATCTGCCGACCATCAAAGTTATCGGTGAGGACGGCAAGATGACAGCGGAGGCGGGCAAGGATTATGAGGGACTGACCACACTGGAGGCAAGAGAAAAGATTGCGAAGCATTTTCGTGATCAGGGGTTGATGGAAAAAGAAGAAGAAGTACCGCAGAATTTGAGCGTCTGCTATCGTTGCAATGCTGCCATCGAACCTTTGCCGTCGCTACAATGGTTTATCGATGTCAATAAAAAGATTACCAAGGACGGTAATAAATATTTCCAGGACAAATCTCTCAAGGAGGTGATGCTGCGGGTCGTGCAGGAAGGGGAGATCAAGATTATCCCCGAGAGATTCGAGAAGACGTATTTTAGCTGGGTGGAGAATCTGCGCGACTGGTGCGTTTCCCGTCAGCTCTGGTTCGGACATCGGATCCCGGTTTCGTATTGCGAGGATTGCGGAGGGGTGGTTCTGCAAAAAGACGAGGCGGCTGGTTGTTCCAAGTGTCAGGGCTCTCATTTGCGGCAGGATTCCGACACCTTCGATACTTGGTTCTCATCCGGCGCGTGGACTTTTTCGACGCTGATGGACAAGGACTTTGCGAAATATGCCAACTTCGATGAATGGGTGGAAAACAGTCCGGACCTTTTGAAATATCATCCGACCAGTGTTTTGGAAACTGGTTATGATATTCTTCCTTTTTGGGTTGCTCGTATGATTTTGATGACGACTTATGTATTGGGCGAAGTTCCTTTTGAGAATGTCTATTTGCATGGGATGCTCCGCGATAAGGAAGGCAAGAAGATGAGCAAGTCGCTGGGAAACGGGATTGATCCGCTTGAGATGATTGAGAAATACGGTACGGATGCGCTCAGGCTCAGTCTTATCATCGGTTCGACGCCGGGGAATGACCTCAAGGTCTATGAAGAGAAGATTGAGACTTATCGAAATTTTGTGAACAAAGTCTGGAACGTGTCGCGCTATATCTTGATGAGCGTGGAAAATGTGCAGCGTGTTGAGATGCGTCCTGAGGCGAAAACTTTGGCGGATGAGTGGATTTTGGGAGAGACGGATCATTTGATTTCCGACGTAAAGGATAATCTGGAAAATTTCAGATTCTCTGCCGCAGGCGAAGAGATTTATGATTTCACTTGGAGCAAGTTGGCTGATTGGTATCTGGAGATTGCCAAAGTCGAGGGAAGCAAAGACGAGATATTATTGTATGTTCTAGAAAGATTGCTTATTGTTCTGCACCCCTTTGCGCCATATGTTACGGAGGAAATCTGGAAAGACTTTGAGACAGGGGAGCTATTGATGGTGCAGAAATGGCCGGAAACGGTTGCTTTGCAAAAGGAGGACACGAAGGCGAATTTTGAAATTGTTAAAGATATAATAACCGGCATCCGCAATATCCGCGCGGAATATAAGATCGAGCCTAAGAAAAAAGTGAAAGTCGTAATCGTTTCGGTGGAGAAGAAAGACCTGATCGTGGCTCAAGTTGAGATCATAAAATTTTTAGGCCGGGTGGAAGATTTGGAAGTCGCGGAAACTTTTGCCAAGAAAGAAGGAATGGCAGTAGCGGTCTTGTCGGGTGTGGAAATTTATGTTTCTCTCGAGGGGCTGGTGGATATGGAGAAAGAAAAGCAGAATCTTTTGAAAGAAAAGCAGAATCTCACTGCTTTTGTGAGCAACCTTCAAAAGAAACTGGGAAATGAGACTTTTGTTTCAAAGGCCCCGGACAATATTATCGAGGCGGAGAAGGGCAAGTTGAGTGAGAGTATGGAGAAACTGGCGAAGATCGAGGAGAAATTAGGAGCGATGTAATCGTGGAAACTCGATATATAATAAAATTAGGGCAGCCCTTTCAGTTCTGGGGCTGTCCTTTTTTTGCAATATTCTTTATTACTTTTTTTAAATACTGTTTATATTTTTTTTGCGATTATGCCGGACGTTTTAGGTATCTTTTTAAAAACAAAAGGGGGAAAAGGGGTTTTTCATATTTAAACCATTCTTCCAAAACGCAATCAGAGCCGGGGTTTATTCTTCCCGCTGGCGATATGCCTTCTGTTATAGTTGTATAACCCCGTCTTCTATCAGAGAAAGACACGTCTACTGTGGCTTTTACGCCTTCTCCGATGAAAGCGACATGTTTCTTGCTATGCTCCATAACCGATTCGCCCCACTTAGGAATCATCCAGTGAACGAAGGGCATAGTTATTGTCAACAGGAGGGCAAACAGGAGACAATAAGACACAACTATCAGCCAATACCATACATCTCCTCCAAGGAGAAGAAATGTCGTCAATGATCCTCCTAGCCAGAGGAAATAATCGATGGGAATGTAACATATGAATAACCCCTTCCAGGCCGGATAGCGTTTTTGGACGAAAGTCTTACGCCAGCCATATGATTGTGAGGGATTTATGATATGCCACGAATAATCTTCAAGTGTGATTGCTATTAGCATCGGCACAAGAAGAACGAGTAATTTTCCCAAAGGTATCCATTCTCCGTAAAGAACTCTAGCACATGCCTCGAAGGCCATGAAAAACGTAAGACCTAGAGACACGTGATATGCGGTTAACTCCTTAGACTTATGGGTGTTTTTATATCTTGGGCAAGGAGCAAGCGCTGCCCATGATATACCGCCTTCAATGAAAACTTCAAGAAAGGCCCAAGGCTGAGAGAATAAGATTATTACTTCTATTAAACCTTTGATAGGCACGGTGGGCATATCAGGAAAAGATTCTATCATGCTTTCCTCCTAAAAAAGCGATGTTTGTTCTTTAAATAGCACGAGTCGACAATAGTACATAAAGCTATTATTGTCAATGTACGGTGCTAAAAGGTAGGATGTGGTATGGCATGTAAGCCGTCATTGAGAGCGTCGCATCGGTTGAAATCTTGCGGGGGTACGGGGCAGCATATCATAACAATAATGACACCACCGAACCGATACTGCTATTTTCGCGTAACAGATAATCAGGCCGGCTCGTTTTGCCTTGCAGTAACAAAGAAATAATGATTATTATAATAAGCGGGATAATAATTGATACGTTTAATACGATAGATTCGCGATTCGCGATATCAGGTCCTTGTCGTAGTTTTTAAAAATGATATAATAATCTTAGGTTTTGTATTTATCGGTGCAGTCATCGATGAAAAATAATACAGAGAGGAAAAATGATTTAAAATTTTTTTCAAGATTTTTTTGGAAACGGGTTTTTGATTTTTTGTATCCAATTTTTTAAGATAGGTTTAATAAAATAAAAAAGAAAAATATGATGAAACAAAAGAAATCCTTCCTGGACAAGATCGTCGGGTCGGAAGAGGGTTATCCCGATACCGAGGTGCAGTCGGAGTCACAGATTAAAGACGCTATCGCTATTCAGGATAAAGACGAGCAAGTAAACAGAGAGACGGAGATGGAAAATAACTGGGGTAACGACGAGGAAGGGGTGGAAGAAGAAGGGCAGCTCGCTATCGACGTGTACCAGGACGACGATTATGTAGTAATCAGGTCGATTGTCGGCGGAATCAGACCGGAAGATTTGGATTTGTCGGTTACCAGCGATATGGTTACTATTCGAGGTTCACGGGAGAAGGCCGAAGAGGTGGCGGAGGAAAACTATTATTATCAGGAATGTTTTTGGGGTAGTTTCTCGAGGTCGGTGATTTTGCCTTGCGATATTATGATTGATAAAGTGGAGGCTTCGATGAAGAATGGTATCCTTACCATTAAGATGCCGAAGGTAGAAAAGAATTCCGCGACCAAGATTCAGGTCCGGGGCGAGTAATAAAATAAACAAATCTAAATGTTGTCATTTTTGAGTAAAAATTCTTCCTCGTTCTTCGGAATAGATCTGGGAACTACCGGGATAAGGATTGTCGAGCTCGCTTGGGATAACGGGCGGGTCGCTCTGCGGAACTACGTTTCTCTGGAAGCGGGGAAGCGAATCAATCCTGACGGAACGATTGCGAAGAAAGATATCCAATCTTTGGACAAAGATACTATCGAGAGTATGAAGACCATTTTGAACACGGCGGACGTGGCGCATCATAAAGTCGCGATGTCTGTGCCGGCTTCTTCAACTTTCACTTCCGTAGTTTCCTTTCCTCGAATGCCTAAAGAGCAGCTTGAGGCCGCAGTCAATTATGATGCTCCTAAATATATACCGATTCCGATGGATGAGATTGTTTTTGGCTGGAGCATAATTTCCAATGATCGCAATGCGCAGGATGCGAAAGGGAAAGAGTCTGCGGCGGTGAATAGTGGCAGCCAATTCGGTGGTGGGGACAATACCCGCGTACTCTTGATTGCCATTCCGAAAGAAATTTCAGCGAAGTATCTGGCAATCGCAAATGCTTTCAGCTTGGATTTGGTGTCGCTTGAAACAGAATCATTCTCGTTAGCTCGTTCTCTGGTAGGGCACCGACCTGGTGCATATATCATAATCGATATCGGGTATAAAATGACAGGTATTACTGTTGTGGACGATGGTTCAGTCACGGAAAGCCACAGTATCTCTGCGGTGGGAGGCGAGGAATTGACCAAGGTCGTCGCCAATAGCTTCGGGGTAAATATAGAAAGGGCAAATCTTCTCAAGAAAGAATCCGGATTGAATTCTCCCTCAGACAAGAAATTGGCAGACATTCTTATGCCTATCTTGGGCATCATCGTTTCTGAGGCCAAGAAGAACGAGCAGGCATATCTTCATACTAATGGCAAGAAAATTTCTGGCGTAATTCTGACGGGAGGTTCATCGCAAATGCCCGGTATGCAGGAATATATGTCCGAAGAGATGAATCTGCCGGTGGAGATAGGAAATCCTTTTCAGGACATTTCTTATGACAGTCTCTTGGAGGAAAAGTTGCGGACGATTTCTTCTTCCTATGCAGTGGCGGTCGGTCTGGCTCTCTACAATTTTGAAAAGAGAGCATAGCCGTTTGAAGAGAATCTTGGACTAAACTTCATGAGGAATTAAGTTCTGTCTTATGTAAATCGTGGATATGTATTTGTGGCAGGGTATTGGATGCGTATTCCCGCGGATTCGGGGCTGATAGGCTTAGCAAGGACGCATTACTCAAAGGCATGATGCTTACATTAGTAAGGTTCAATTTCATTTTTTCTCTAAGGAATTTTTATGGATATTCAAGAATTAGACAAAACTTATGAGTATCTGCTGACATGCGCTGTGGACAAGAAGGAGAATCTTGGTATCGCTTATGAAGAGGCAAAAAGGAACTCCTCGAATATTTTTGATGTCTTACTGAATAAAAAATTCTTTAAAGAAGAGGAGATTACTAAGATAAAAGCGGATTTTCTGAAGATTCCGTATATTTCACTCAAAGACAGAGTGATAGATAATACGGTCTTTGCGGCGATTCCGGACAAAGCTATCGTTTTTTACAAGATATTGCCGTTCGAATTTGACGGTACTTTGCTTAAGGTAGGTATGATAAACCCCAATGACCTGGAGGCTCTGGACGCGTTAAAATTCATCTCAATCAGACATGGGATCAATACCCAGACGTACCTTATTTCTCAAGGCAGTTTTGATACAATCGTCAAACAACACAAAAACCTTGGTGATGAACTCAAAGACGCTTTGGAGAACGTGGGGGATCGGATTGAGGATGCGCAGAGTAAGGATGATGAAAGCTCGCAACTTGAGAATGATCGGATTACCGAAGAGGCTCCAATCAGTAAGGTGGTTGATATCATCGTTTCGCATGCGGTCGAAGGGAAGGCAAGCGATATCCATATCGAATCTACAGAAAAGGATTTGCGCGTGCGGTATCGCTTGGACGGGGTTTTGCACGACAGCCTTGTATTGCCGAAAAAATTGGCACCGGCGGTGGTCTCCAGAATCAAAATTCTTTCCAATTTGAAAATAGACGAGACAAGGAAGCCTCAGGATGGGAGGTTTCGCTTCAATTTGAGTGAGAAAGGCCATATTACCAAGAGCGTAGATCTTCGTATTTCCACGTTTCCGACCGTGAATGGTGAGAAGGTGGTGATGCGTATTTTGGACACTACGTCGGAAATAGGTAATTTGGAGTCTTTGGGGCTCAGGCCCAAGGCTTTGGAGATACTCAACGAAAATATTGAGAAGCCGTTCGGCATCATTCTGATTACAGGGCCTACCGGGTCGGGAAAATCGACTACGCTTTATGCTCTTTTGAAAATACTCAATCGGGAAGGAGTCAATATTGTGACGTTGGAGGATCCCGTAGAATATTATCTCGCGGGCGTTAACCAGAGCCAGGTGAAGCCGGAAATAGGATATGATTTTGCGTCGGGGTTGCGCTCGATTCTGCGTCAAGACCCGGACATCATAATGGTGGGGGAAATTCGCGATAAGGAGACGGCCTCGCTCGCGATGCATGCGGCACTCACCGGGCATTTGGTGCTCTCGACGCTGCACACGAACAATTCCGTGGGTGTGATTCCGCGTCTGGTGGACATGGGGATCGAGCCGTTCTTGATCGGCTCGGCGCTCAATGTTTGCGTTGCTCAACGGCTGGTACGCAGGATTTGCCCCTATTGCAAAGAGGAGATTGAAATCTCCGCAGAAACGACTGCTGAAGTTGAAGCGGAAATACGTAAGATTCCTCTTGACCAGAGATTGGATATTGATTTGGATAAGGGGTTTAAGTTTTATCGGGGGAAGGGATGTAAGGAATGTAAAAATTCGGGATCGAATGGGCGTGTCGGTATCTATGAAATGCTGAATATGACTCCTGATATGGAAAAGATTATTCATGCCAGTATTACCGACAGCGAAATCGAGAAAGAGGCAAGACGGCAGGGGATGATAACTATGAAACAAGATGGTATCGTGAAAGCATTACAAGGATTGACGACGATAGAGGAAATTTTGAGAGTGACCGAAGAATAATCCAAGTGGCTTTAATCTGTTAATTAAAAAATATGGCAGGTAAAAAAACGAATAAGATTCTAATCATCGAGGATGACTCTTTCATCTCCGATATGTATAGGATTAAATTTGAGTCGGAGGGGTTCAGCGTCGAGATAGCACCTGATGGAATTCAGGGGTTGGAGATGGTGGATAAAAATCACCCGGACCTGATTTTGTTGGATGTGGTGATGCCGAAGATGGACGGATTTTCTGTTTTGCAAAAGCTCAAGGAGGGGGTGTCTAAGGGCATTCCGGTAATCATGCTGACCAACTTGGGACAAAAAGACAGCGTGGAGAAGGGACTCAAACTGGGGGCTGTGGATTATATTATCAAGGCTCACTTCACTCCGCTTGAGGTTGTGGATAAGGTAAAAGAATTTTTAAATAAATAAGATATAAACTATGTCAGGTATCGATTCTAAACAAGTCATGGAAAGCCTCTTGGCAATTACTGCGGAAGAAGGAGGGTCTGATCTGCACCTTTCAGTGGGCAGATATCCGACCGTGCGGATCGACGGGAGATTGGTCCCGCTCGACAAGAAAGAAATTCTCTCGGCACAAGATACGTTCGAGCTGGTGACGTCTATTTTGAGCAAGGAAAGGAGAGAAGCGTTTTTAGCGGATCAGGAGTTGGATATGTCCTATGAATTGGAAGGAAAGATGAGATTTCGTGTCAATGCTTTCTTTCAGAGAGGTTCCGTGGGGGCTTCTTTCCGTCTCATCTCGTCCCGGATCAGAACATTGGAAGAGCTAAGTATGCCCGCGTCCGTTTATGATTTTACCAAGCCGGCGCAAGGTTTTGTGTTGGTGACAGGACCTTCCGGTCATGGTAAATCCACTACTCTGGCGGCGCTCATCGACAGGATCAATTTGGAGAAATTCAAGCACATCATCACCGTTGAGGATCCTATCGAATACGTGTATACACAGAATCGTTGTATGATCGATCAGCGGGAAGTGGGGACAGACACTAAGTCTTTTTCTAATGCGCTTCGGGCGATTTTCCGTGAGGATGCTGACGTAATTCTGGTCGGAGAGCTTCGTGACTGGGAGACAATCAGTATGGCAATCACTGCGGCGGAGACTGGGCACCTCGTTTACGCCACGCTGCACACCAACAGTGCCGCGCAGACAATCGACCGTATTATTGACAGTTTCC
>Ga0265294_10008693_pt1 | contig 11801 bp, 11 predicted proteins | sample MunlanPumphouse3_FD_192504 | JGI IMG/M metagenome (GOLD analysis project Ga0265294, IMG submission 192504) | Groundwater microbial communities from a municipal landfill in Southern Ontario, Canada - Pumphouse #3 | ecosystem: Environmental > Aquatic > Deep subsurface > Groundwater | place... | reverse complement strand
TTCTGAAATTATTGCTCCTACTGCAACTATTGTTTCGCATTCTGAATTAATTAATGCAACGGGAGCAGTTCTTTGTTTTTTCATTCTGTAAAGTGCGTAACTTCCAACTGTGGATCCTTTTCCTTGAGGAAACACCAAAACTTTTCCAGATATACTTTTTCCTTCTAGTTCATGTCCTTTTTCAGTAACTATTCCAGTAGTAGTATCTACTCCACCAAAAAAACTTATTCCCATTCGGGTAACTAGCGCTTCGCCTTCTGCAATCCCTGGAGAAATTTTTCTTCCAACTAAATTTTCAGTCACTTTTTCACGTCCTTGATTGCTTCTTCAACTAATTTTTCAATTGGCATTATTTTGATTTTGGATTGATTCTTAGAATATGCATAGTAGCACCCTTTTGCTGAATCTGTTGCTAGGCACTTAAATCTTCCTTTGATTGGTGCAACTACACAGCAAGTATCTGCAGCAAACTTTGCTCCTGCATCAGTAATTATTTTTGCATAACCATTTGCTTGGGCAATTTTTAGTGTTGGCCGAGCAGTAGTTATCCAAAATTCTTTTGTAACTTTTTTTCCTTTCAATAGTTCTGCTAATTTTGCTATTTCATTTATACTTGCATGTGGACAACCAACACTAATGAAGTCTACTTCAGAGTCCATATCCATACTCTCAACTGCTTTATCTATTTCTTCTTGTGTTACAGTTATTTCTTCAGAAGGTACTGGAGTTTTGTTTGGAGTTATTTCTTCCATGTGAAATATTGCTGCTCCACCGTAAGTTGCTATACTTGCAGAGAATGATTTTAGTTCTTCTACAGTTGCTTCTTTTATTCCTGTAATGTAAGTCGGTTTTGATTTTACTTTTTCCCCAATAACTTTTCCTAAAGCTCCAAATAAATAAGTTCCTTTTATTTCTGCTTCTACTTTAACTTTTATTTGAGCATTTCTATTTGCTTCTAAATGCATCCCATATTCGGGAGTTTTTCCTGTTAATGCACTAGCTAGAGCACTAGGTCCTCCTTCTCTATTTGTCATTGCACCTATTACTGAATTAGCGTAAGCTACTGCACTACTTTCACTCCAAGCAATGTGTTGTCCATAGTGCGGATTATTTCCAATTAAATAAGGAGTGCATGTGCAAGTAGTTAGTATACCCATTTTTGCAAATGCTTCTATTACTAATTTTTGTTTTACTGCAAAGTCTTCACTTATTCCTAAGTTTTTATAATTTTCTAAATCCATTCCTGCAGGGTTTAGTGTTGTCAAAACTTTTACTTTTCCATCTTTAGCTAGTTCTGCTAAAAAATCTAAACCAGCGTCACCCAAATTATCATAACTTACTCCTGCAACCTGAACACTAGTTACATCAATTAATTTTTTTGCACCATAAATTTCTCCAAGAGCCACAAGAATGCTCATTGATTTTTTTACAGCGTTGCCATGTTTCCCTTCTAGCATTTCTGTTTCGTATTTTGTTAAATCCATTTTCTTACCACTTCATAAATATTTTTTTATATCAAAGTCAGGAAATTTTGTCCTAGTCATTTTTGCAATTTTATCTAACTTCATCGTTAAATCAAACCCTGCTTTTGCTGTTTCTCTTGTTACTTGGTCTGCACTTGGATCTAATGAAGAACCTTTTTGTTTTGAGTAAACATAAAAGTTTTTATCAGCTTGAAATCTTGTAGCCATTGCCCACTCTACTTCAAGCGGATCATAAATATTTATGTCTTTATCAACTACAAAGAAGTGTTTTCCACTGGTGTGTCCTTTCATTCCTGCTTCAATTGCTTTTTTGCCATCTTCTTCACTTTTTTTGTTTATTTGTATTAGAACGTGAAACCAAGAACTTCCACCCGGATTAACACTAACGTCAAGTACTTCTACACCAGCTTTTTTTACTTCATCAAACACAGTTGGTTCTCTTGGCATTCCCATTAAGATTTTGTGTTCAAATCCTCCAGGAAGTAATGCGTGCCAAATTGCATTTGGTCTTGCATAAATTTTTTCAACAGTGAATACTGGTTCTTCTCGAATTATGTCGCTAGTTCCTGTTAAATCAACAAAGGGCCCTTCTTTGTGTCTTTCGTTTAGTGAAAGTGTTCCTTCAAAAATAAATTCACTATCGGCAGGAAGTATTGCATCAAACGTTTTTGCTTTTACTACTTGAATTGGTTTTATTGAATTAGCAATTTCTAGTTCATTTACGCCTAATTTTGGAGCCATTGCTGAAGCAAGGGCAGTTTCTGCTCCAATTCCAATACAATAAGCTGCAGGCATTTCACCATTATTTTTCTTTAATAATTCCATTGTATTTCTTTCTAAGATTCTTAAAGCAATTTTATTTTTTCCTAAAATTAATCCTCTGTGGTAACACACGTTTTGACCCACAATAGGATCTTTTACAATTATTATTCCACTTGAAATGTATGCTCCACCGTCTTTGTCAGTGTGAGTTAATATTGGTAATTTTTCTAAATCAAGTTCTAGTTCTTCATGATCGGTACTCTCAACAATTTCTGGTTTTGTTGGGTAATTTAGTGCATTAATCATTAAAGGTACAAGGTCACTCACATTACACCCAAAGTATTTTGCAACTTTTTCTTTTGAAGCAAATACATTTGCAACAACTTTGTTTTTACTTTCTTTTATGTTTCCAAACATTATACTCTTATCACTTGCAGAAAATATTATTCCGCTTGCTTCTAAATTCTTTGAAACTGGTTTAGTTATTGTATAATCTGTTTTTTCTACAAATTCTCGAAAACTCATAATGTTTCACCTTTTAACTGTAATAAAAAAATATTAATTTTTCCACCTATTAAATGTATTATTCTTTACTCCTAATAAGTCTAACGCTTTGCCTACAATGAATTCTTCTAAATCACTTATTTTCTTTGGTTTGTGGTAGAATGCTGGGGAGAGGGGAAATATTATTGCACCATATACTGAAAGCTTCCAAAGGTTTTCAAGTGTTGGCCCACTTAATGGAGTTTCTCTAATTCCAATTACAAGTGTTTTTTTTGTTTTTAACATATTATCAGCGCATCTAGTAATTAGAGTACTTGTGTGTGCGTGCAAAATTTCTGAAACTGTTTTTATTGTGGAAGGAATTATTATCATCCCGTCAACTAAAAAAGAACTTGAGGATATACTTGCTGCTAGATTCGTGTTTGAATAATTTTTGTAAGCAAGTTTTTTTAATTCACTAGTTTTCTTGTTTGTTTCTTCTTTTAGAACTTCACTCGCCCACTCGCTTATGATTAAGTGAACCTCTATTTTTTGTTTTTTTAATTCCTTTAATAGACTAATTGCATAATTTGTTCCACTCGCACCAGTTATTGCAACTATTATTCTCATAACCAAACCTTTTTTTTAAACAGATTCTAATTTACTTTTATTTTAATTTACTTTTAATTTAATTTACTTTTAATTTAATTTACTTTTAATTTAATTTACTTTTAATTTAATTTACTTTTAATTTAATTTACTTTTAATTTAATTAATTTCAATTTACTTTTATTTTAATTTAATTTCAATTTACTTTTATTTTAATTGCTTCAAACCCTTTTCCTATTAGTGAATTAATTATTTTTTCTTGTCCTTTTTCGTTCTCACACAAAATTAGTACGTTTCCACCCATTCCTGCTCCAGTTATTTTTGCGCCAATTGCTCCTTCAAAATTTGCTATTCTTATGATTTGGTCTATTTGTTCGTTTGAAACTCCAAGTTGTTTTAATAATAAGTGGTTCTGATTCATTAATTTCCCTATTTCAATTACCCCTCCAAATTGAATTTCTTTTTTTGCTTTTGAAACAATTGATTTGTAATCAGAGCAAATTACATCAAATTCTTTTTTATTTTCTTCTTTAAATTTTTTTACTTTTTCAACCACTTCTTTTGTATTGTGTTTTATTCCAGTATCTGCTAAAACAAAGTAAAGATTTTTACCACACTTTATTGGCCTCACCTTGTTTTTTTCTTCTTGCATATTTTTTTCGAACCAAATTGTTGTCCCAAATGTTGCACAAGTATTATCTATTCCGCTTGGTTTTCCGTGTGCAACGCATTCCCCTAAATAAGCTAATTCATTTATTTTTTCATTTTTCCAATCTTGGCTAAATAAATTATTCATTGCTCGTGTGATTGCGACACAAAATGCTGCGGAGTAACCCATTCCGCTTCCTGCAGAAAAATTTGAATTTATAATGAACTTGATTCCTTTCTTTGGCAAAAATTCTTCTTTATCAAATATTGCGTGTAATAGTTTGAATTTAATGTTTTCAGAATCTTTTTTTTCAGATAATTTTTCATTAAATACTTTGTCATCAAATAAAACATCATCAGAGTCTTTTACTTTCTGGGCTTCAATTTGAACAAATTTATCTATCCCTGCTGCAACTCCAGGTAATCCATATACTACAAAGTGTTCTCCAAAGATTATTACTTTTGCGTATCCTTTTCCTATACTTCCTGCCATTCTTACACCCATTATTATTAAAATTAATTTGACTTTCTTTCAAAAAATTAAGGAAAGTTATTAAAAATAATTTAATTAATTTTTAGAATTTTGGAATAAATTTTGTCCCGTAGTGAATTATTCCTTTTTCTCCACTCTTATAAAATTTTCTAAAAACTGCTTCTACTTGTGTCCCTACTTTTAAATCCTCGTACTTGCAATCAACTATTTGTCCTGTTATCCTTGCCCCTTCTTCTAAATCAATTATTCCAACACAATAGGTTCCCATCGATTCAAAGCTTTCTGGCCCTGAATGAATTTGCGTGAATGAAACTATTTTTCCTGCACCAGAAAAATTCATTTCTGTATAATCAAGATTTCCACAATTACAAACACCTTTTTTTTCAAAATATGTTGCGCCACATTTAGTGCATTTGTAGCCACATAATTTATAGCGGTCGTTGTAATTTCTCCATCTCATTATTGGGCTTTCTCTAAACATTCTCATCACTCTCGCTAAATTCATTCAAATTTTTTTAATCTAATTTTTTTAATATTTTTTTCTTTTTATTAGTGGCGTGTCTAGTTCTCTATCTTCCCTAAATTTTTTTGCTAGTTTGTATCTTGGAACAAACTCTTGGTCTCCTACTTGTTCAATTAGTCTCTTTGATTCTAATCTTGTTGTTGTTTCGTCCTTTTCTTCTTTTTTGCCGAAAATACCTTTAATTTTTTCTAGTATTCCTGACATATTTAATCACATCCTATAAACATTAACGTTTTGCACCTTTTTTTATTTTTGAAGGAGTCAAATTTATTCTAGCCCATTCTTCTCCTTTTTTTGTTCTCAAAAATTTTGTGAATGCAACTAGATTTTTTTAGGAATTGCCCCTTGTTTAATCAAACTCCTTATTCCAATGGCTGCTTTTTTTGTTTCTGTAGGAGTTAGTTTGAATTGTTTTTTTAATCTCTTCAAAAAAAATCTCCTTCCTCTATAAATCAATATTATAATTACTTCATCTTTTTAAATACGTGTACACAAGCTGTTGCTCCGCTTCCACCTACATTATAGGTTAATCCTACTTGTGCGTTTGGAACTTGTCTTTTACCCCCTTCCCCTCTTAGTTGGGTAACTGCTTCTATAGCTTGCTTTATTCCTGTTGCTGCTACGGGGTGTCCGCATGCTTTTAATCCACCTGAAGTGTTAACTGGTTTTTTACCATCAAAATAAGTTTGTTTTGAAGTGTATAATTGTGCAGCTTCTCCTCTTTTTGCAAGCCCTAGTGCTTCCACTGCATATATTTCTGCTATTGAGAAACAGTCATGGACTTCTGCAAAGTTAATTTCTTTTGAAGTTATACCTGCTTGTTTGTATGCTTGTTCAGCAGCGATTCTGCCTGCTTTTAATTCAAGTAGAGATTCTCTTCTTGCAAGTGAGAGTGTGTCTGTTGCAAGTGCACTTGCTGTAATATAAACTTCGCTATTCATTTTTTTTGCAATTTTTTCATTTGCAATTATTATTGATGCTGCTCCGTCTGTGATTGGAGAACAATCAAATAGAGTTAGTGGGTCTGCAACCATTGTAGAGTTAAGTACAGTATCTATGGTTATTTCGCTTTGGTATTGGGCGTAAGAATTTCTTGCTCCATGGAAATGATTTTTAACTGACACTTCGGCTAATATTTCTCTAGTCAAACCATATTCATGCATGTATGCTTTTGCGAGTAGAGCATATAATCCAGGAAAGGTCAATCCATTGAATCCTTCTAGTTCTTCGTCTCCTGCTCCCATTAATGCGGTTGTAATTTGTTCGGTGGAAACATCCGTCATTTTTTCTACTCCATTAACCATTACTATCTCTGCTTGTCCACTCTCTATTGCTTTAATCCCTTCTTTTAATGCAATTGCTCCGCTTGCGCATGCTCCTTCTACTCTTATTGAAGGAATATTTAGATTCAAATTTTCTGTAGCTATTGCCCCTACTTGGAGTTGTCCACTTGCAATCCCGCCAATCATGTTTCCAGTGTACATTGCATCAATTTGTTTTGAATCAATTTTTGAATCATTTAGTGCACGTAATTGTGAGTCTAAGAGTAAATCTTTAATTGATTGATCCCACCTCTCTCCGAATTTAGTAATTCCTATTCCTAACACACCTATTTTCATAAGCACACCTCTGTTCTATTGAGCAAAGCGAAAATAGAACTTTCGCGAGCCTTAACAAGGCTCTCTTTGAATTTAGTAATTCCTATTCCTAACACACCTATTTTCATACAACTTCACTCTTCCTAATAATTATTTATTTTTTTAATTTAAATCCTTTAAACAATTTTTCTGCTATTTTTGTATCAACTTCAATTCTAATTTGTTCTCCATCATTTAAAAGTAGTTTAATTATTTTCTTTCCTGTTGTTGGCGAATTAATTATGTTTTTTGTTCTTACTTCGTTTGAAATGATTCTTCTTTCATTAACTACTCCTCCTCTTATAGCAGGAGTAAATAATCTTATTTCATTATCCCCATAACCTGCCAGAGTCACGTTTTTTGAAGGAGTTCTTGTCCCTCTTATTTTACTAGAAGTAGTTGCAGGATTGTGCTTTGGAGAACCCATCGCTAGTATTGTTTTCAAATTTAATCTATACCCCCTAGTTTTTTTAGAGTTAACTATTTCTCTCTTTGATGGAATTCTGTTCTCTTCACCAAAAATCATTCCGGGAATGGTTTTGCTATCAAATACAGACCCACTGTAAGAGGATACAAATATTTCTCCTTTTTTGTTAACTGATAAATAAGGGTGTTGTTTTTCGATTGTAATAAGCGCATTTCTTAAAGAGGGGTTCCTTGCTACTTCGTTTGATAAAGCATATCCAATAGCATCTATTCTCGCTCTTAACCCTATGTCAATTCCCTTTAATCCACTACTCTTCATTGCTTTGTAATCCGAGAATAATCTTAATCCAAGAAAAGTTGTTAGTACCCCAAAAGCCTTGTGTAATTTAAAATCTTTTCTTAAACTATCCATTCTTCCTTTAAGTGGTTTAGTGTAAGCTTTTAGCAACAATTTTTTTCTTGCTTTTTTATAAGCTTCTTGGGTTTGTTTAACTGAATCTGATAGTGCAACTCTTGAACTCAATTTTAGTCTAGACATAAAAAAACCTTATTTTTATTTTTTTAGTGTATTTGCTCCATGTTTTTTGAATATTGTGAGTAAGTTAAGTACTCTTTTCTTGCAATATAGTCAGAAACTTTCCTCGCTTTTTTTTGAGCATCAATAATTTTTTCTGTTGCTGTTAAAACAAATGCATCGCTTCCTGAACCTGAACCATAAGACGTTACTAAAATCTTGTCACCTGGTTTTGCTACATCAAGTACACTAGCAAGGCCTAGTATTGATGAACCTGAATAAGTATTCCCTATTTTTGTTACAACTAAACCTGGAGTTAATTGTTCTTTTGTTACTCCAAATATTTTTGCTACTCTTAAAGGAAATTTGCCGTTTGGCATGTGAAAAACAACGTAAGCAAATTCACTCATTTGCAACCCTGTTTTTTCAAGAATTCTTTTTGTTGCACCCACTACATGTTTAAAATAAGCGGGTTCTCCAGTAAATCTTCCTGCATGGGCTGGGTATGATTGGAGTGCTCTTCTCCAAAAGTCAGGAGTGTCTGTAGTAAAAGAAACTGTCGCGTCAATTATGGCAACTGCTTCACTATTATCCCCAATAATAAATGCTGCTCCTCCCGCTGCTGCACTATATTCGAGTGCATTACCTGGTTCTGCTTGGCTAGTATCTGCACCAATGCTTAAACCATATTTAATCATTTTTGAGTCAACGAGTCCAGCATTTATTTGAATAGTTGCACTCCCTGCTTTGCATGCAAATTGAGTATCAACTGCAGTGTAATTGTTTCCAATGTCAAGTGCTTCTCCAACTATTGAAGAAGTTGGTTTCACTGCGTAAGGGTGTGATTCACTACCAATATAAACTGCTCCAATTTCTTTTTTATTTATTCCTGCCCTAGTTAAAGCATCTCTTGCAGCGGCAACTGCTATTGTTGCAGAATCTTCATCTCTCCCAGGAACAGATTTCTCTGTTAAACCAAGTCCATTTTTTATACTTTCTGCGTCCCCTTCTTGGGCTCTTGCAATCTCTTCAGCAGTTATTCTATATTTAGGGACATAACTTCCCCAACCAATTATTCCAGCCATTGTCTCATCAACCTTACAATCTTTATTATTATTTGTTTAATAACTAATATTAGTTTTTGTTTAATAAAAACCCAACCGCTTTTATAAAAAAATAAAAGACAATTTGAATTCAAAAACAATTATACTAATATTAATTCTTTAAATTACTGAACTTTAAAAACCTATGCAACTAGACGAAACTCAACACGTCAATTGCCGAAAAACCTTTTTTTATTTATTTTTTAATAAAATATTATTTTTGGGTTTCTCGTATCTTTTTAATTATTTCTTCTGCACTTTGTTGATTAATTGTTTTTGCAGAAATCATTTTTTGAGCAACTAAATCAACTTCATCATCTTTTGCCCCCGCTTGTGCTGCAAGTGACTTTGCGTGTAACTTCATGTGTCCTGCTTGGATTCCTACTGTTGCAAGTGCTCTTAGCGCCGCAAAGTTTTGTGCAAGACCAACAGCTACCCCTATTCTTGCTAATTCTTGCGAAGTTTTTACACCCAATATTTTTAGAGTTATTTGGGCCATTGGATTTGACTTCATTGTCCCACCAATTGTTGCAAGAACCATAGGCATTTCTATTTCTCCCACTAAATCCCCTTCTTCATTTTTATAATATTTTGTTAAAGATCTATATTCATGAGTATATGCTGCAAATGAATGCGCCCCTGCTTCTACTCCACGAAAATCATTTCCGGTTGCAATAGCTAGTGCATCTACCCCATTCATTATTCCTTTATTATGAGTTGCAGTTCTAAATGGAGTTGCTACTGCAAATTCGTAAGCATCCAAAATTCTTTCAATTATTTCTTCTCCTTTCATTTCTCCATCCATACTTTTTTCTAGAGCTTCTTTTGTCCAAACAGTTTTTGCCCTTGCTTTTCTATGAATTGCAAGATTAGAAATTATTCTTAACCTCACTTCTCCTCCCGAAATTTCTTCTATTATTGGAGCAATTTTTTCTGTCATAGTATTAATTGCGTTTGCCCCCATTGCGTCTCTCACATCAACTAATAATCGTAGTGCAATCATTTCTCCGCGAGTAGTTTTGAGAACTTCTCCTTTCAAATCTCGTGGCCCTCCACCAAATTTTAGTAAAATGGGATCAATTTTTTCTATTTCTTCAAACAATTCTTTTTTCTTTGACAATATTTTTATTAGTGAATCTGTTGCATTCTCGCATTTAACTATTTGTATTAAACCTATCATTATTGGTTCGTCTGCACTAGTAATAAAACCGTTTGATAGTTTTGCTGCGTTACTCGCAGCAGCTATTACACTTGGTTCTTCTAGGGCAAATGGGATAATATAATCTTTGTTATCAATTATAAAATTAGTTGCAAGTCCATAAGCAAGTGGCATTGTGCCTACTACATTCTCAATCATCCTATTTGCAATACTAAATGGTAATGATCCTTCTTTTGTGAGGGTTTGTTTTTCTTCCAAAGTTAAGTTGAATTCTTTTGCAACTATTTCTTGTCGTTCTTGTATTGTTTTATTATAAAATCCTTTGAAAGCTTCTTTATTCATTCAACCAACTCCTTTATTTTTTAAACAAATAAAAGTAATTTTTAATCTAATTATTATTTAAAATACTAATTTTTTAAAAATTATTTTTTAATACAATTATTCAAAACATTAATACTTAATTTTAACAATTTCTTTTAACATAATTATTTTTTTAAATGTCTTTGTTTGATAAATCTATTTTCTTTTTTATTTTTGTTTTTTCTTCTATTTTGTGTATCCCCATTTCTTCGTTAGCTATTTTTTCATCCAAGTATTTTATTATTGCATAAGATGCTTTTCTCCCAGCATCAATAGCATGTATAACTGTTTTTGGTCCATGTACACAATCCCCTGCTGCAAAAACATTACTTATTATTGTTTGATAACTTTCATTTACTGCAACATAACCCTTCTCACCTGTTCTAATGGGCGACTTGAGTGAGTCTTCTTCGTGTTCTTGCCCAATAGCACAAATTACTTTAGTGCATTCTACTCTTCCTTCAATATGGTTTGAGTAATTCACTCCCTCCACTTTTTCTTTCCCAATTATTTCTTTTACTCTTGCATCAAAAATAAATTTTACTCCCTCTTCTTTTGCTTCTTCGTAATCTTTTAGCGAAACATTTTCAAATGCTTTTTCTTTGCTATCAATTGTAATGCAAGTAACGTTCCCCCCTAATCTAACCGCACTTCTTGCAGCATCTATTCCGACGTAACCCGCCCCAACTATGAGAACCTTCTCGTTTTTTTCAATCATTGGAATGTTGGATTGGTTAATATTAATCAAGAATTTCATTGCACTCATAACTCCATTTAGTGAAGAGCCGGGCACACTAAGTATCCTTGGTTTTCCTACTCCAGTACCCATAAAAACTGCATCATATTTTTTTGAAATATTTTCTAGTCCTTCTTCATCAATTTTCGCGTTTGGCTCAAAATCTATTCCTAGTGAATTTAGTCCAGCGAGTTCTCTTGCAACTATTTTTTTAGGTAAACGAAATTCAGGCACCCCATATTTTATTACTCCCCCAAAAGCATTTGTTCCTTCAAGTACAGTTACATGCATTCCTATTTGGGCTAAGTAAGCAGCTACTGCAAGTCCACTCGGACCAGAACCAATAACCGCAATTTTTTTTCCAACTAAGTTTCTTCTCTTTGGGAAAGGAGCATTATCCCCAATGAATCTCTCAAGTCCACCAATGCAAACAGAACCCTCTTTTGTTTTATTTAGGATACAACTCCCCTCGCATTGTTTTTCATGTTGGCAAATTCTTCCACAAATACTTGGAAAAAAGTTTTTTTCTCTAATTATTGTAACTGCTTTAATTACATCCCCTTCCCTAAAAGCTTTAATGAATGCAGGTATATTTACTCCCGCAGGACAAGCCCTAACACACTTAGGTTCTTTACATTGAAGACAACGATTAGCTTCAGCTACTGCTTGCTCGATAGTGAATCCTTCTTCAACTTCATTAAAAGTAGTTTTTCTTTCTTCAATCGGAATAGTTGGAACGTTCATTTATTCACCAGTCTTGTCCCTAAATTTTAATTGTATTGTCTCTAAAGGCAAATTTAATTTGTGACAGTACACATATAAAAACGTATGTAAAAAGCGAACTAATCAACGACAATTGACGTT
>Ga0265294_10008692_pt1 | contig 11802 bp, 11 predicted proteins | sample MunlanPumphouse3_FD_192504 | JGI IMG/M metagenome (GOLD analysis project Ga0265294, IMG submission 192504) | Groundwater microbial communities from a municipal landfill in Southern Ontario, Canada - Pumphouse #3 | ecosystem: Environmental > Aquatic > Deep subsurface > Groundwater | place... | reverse complement strand
ACTGTACTTTTCATTTACCCGTACGAGTACATCCTCAAATATTACAGGTCTTAAACCATCAATGCGTATCGAGATAAGGTCCTGATCTTTTACACTTAACAAAACAGCGTCCTTGGGCGTAGTGTGCAGATGCCTCATTGCAACTATTACTCCTTCTCTGATATTGACCTCTCCTAAGTCGGATATAATGGTTATAGAGGCACTTCCCTTTATGTCTCCTGATTCCTTAACCGGCGCATCAACTCCTATTGACATTGCATCAGTAAGAGAAAGTTCGACCTGGGTATCCTTTCGCACAGGACCAAGAATAGCAACATTCCTTAATATTCCCTTGTCGGTCTTCAGAGTCAGACGTTCTTCACATAAGTACTGACCGGGTTGAGAAAGATCTCTTCTAGGTGTAAGTTCATATCCTTTGCCAAACAGCAAGTCTACATGTTCCCTCTTGAGGTGAACATGTCTACCGGAAGCCTCAACAGGGATTTTTAAAAATCTGGGAAGCCTGATAAGAACTTCTTCAGTTAATATGTCAAGATCGTTGATATTCCTTGCCAAAATTTGATCCGATGGCCTTAACCGGAGGCCTTACTTCACATCCAGTTTGGGAAGGATGAATTCGACATCGCTGTGAGGACGCGGGATAACGTGTACAGATACCAGCTCTCCAACTCTTGCTGCTGCTGCAGAGCCTGCATCTGTGGCAGCTTTAACTGCTCCAACGTCACCTCTGACCATAACTGTGACTAATCCGCCTCCGACAAGAACTTTTCCGATCAAAGTAACATTAGCGGCCTTTACCATTGCATCTGCTGCTTCAATTGAACCGACAAGCCCTTTTGTTTCCACCATACCAAGTGCACATGAAATCTCTGCCATTTTAATTTCCTCCTTTTAAATTATGGGAGTTAGTTTTTGTAATATGCCCCCATATATTGATTACAAAAGTATATGTTCAAGACTAGGCAAGTTTCTCGCCCAATCTTTTTATAACTTCTTCAACAAGTTTATCGATCGCTAAGTCTTCTGTCACTTTCTTTTCATTTACAACAGCAGAGAGAGACTGTTTGTTGTTATTGTTGTTATTGTTGTTATTGTTGTTATTGTTGTTATTGTTGTTATTACTAACTTCACTCAGCTTTTGTTTTCCCTTCAGGTCGGAGACTTCACATAGTCCGTATGCTACCCTACGGATATTAATAAGATTGAGGGGGCTGACATTGTCGGATGTAGCTGAACCACCCACGGCCCCACATCCCAGTGTCATCGATGGGAAAAGCCCGGTCGTACCGCCTACTCCTCCAAGTGATGAAGAAGTATTTACAAGTACTCGTGATACCGGTTTTTTAAGGCCAAATTCCCTGATAATCGATTCATCGGTACAATGTATGGATAACGTGTGGCCTGCACCTTCGTTTTCCAGAAGCTCAATACACCTGTCACAAGCAGTTTCCCAATTTTCTTCTACATAAAAACCAAGTACCGTTGTTAGTTTTTCCCTTGAAAAAGGATAGTCTTTGCCAACTTGAGTCTGTTCGGATAATAGAACTTTAGTCCCCTCAGGGATCGAAATTCCCGCCATTTTGGCTACAAATTCCGCTGGTTTTCCAACTATTTTCGGATTCATCCCCCCAAAGGGGCTCATGAGTATCCTTCCAACTTTATTTGATTCTTCAGGCGAAAGAAAATAGCCTCCCTGTTTTTGGAACTCTTCAATTACCTTATTTTTGATTATGCCTTCTGTAACCACAGATTGTTCTGAGGCACAAATCGTACTGTTATCAAATGTCTTGCTGTCCATTATCCTCTTAACAGCCATTTTTATATCTGCAGATCTTTCAATAAACGCAGGAGTATTGCCGGGACCGACTCCAAGGGCGGGAGTGCCTGAACTGTAAGCTGCCTTGACCATTGCTGTACCCCCTGTTGCAAGGATCAGGCCGGTGTCTTTGTGAGACATCAGCTCGTCTGTAGCCTCTTTTGTCGGAGTCTTGATGCACGATACGAGTCCGTCGGGTGCGCCCGCCCTTACTGCAGCATCGTTCACTGTACGCACAGTTTCTAAAATACATTTGATTGCTTTGGGGTGCGGTGAAAAAATAACTGCGTTGCCTGACTTCAGGGAGATCAATGCTTTATAAATTACAGTTGATGTCGGATTGGTAGATGGTATCAGGGCTGCTACGATCCCTACAGGGACAGCCACATTAAATATTTTATTAACAGGGTCTTCACTTATTATGCCTGTGGTTTTCATGTCCTTTATCGCATCATGTAATTTGACGGCGGCAAAGGTATTTTTAATAACTTTATCCTCCCATTTTCCAAAACCCGTTTCTTCGTGTGCCAGTTTGGCAAGTTCAACAGAACGATCTAATGCAGCCTTCGCAACAGCAGCAACGATTACGTCAATTGTCTTTTGGGCAAAGGTCCTGTAAGTTTTTTGGGCAAGCTTTGCCTTTTCTATCAAATCCCTTGTCTCTTGAATGGAAAAAAGATCTCTGTCTCGAAGTTCCATATATTATTCCTCTTTTCCTTCAATGATAAATTTATTTACCAGTTTCAGTAATTTATCTTTTTTTGCCACTCTGACTTTAGAATCCGGCAGCCCTATCTTTCTCGCATATGAGCGCAATTCCTGCATCGTCATTTTTTCGGGAAAAGGATCAGCCTGTACGTCAGAAACCTTTTGATTTATCAGTTGCGGCTTCTGTTTAAGTGTTGATCCCGCCGTAATAAAGCCAGGTCCTTTTCTGTCTTTGAAATTTTGGGGCCGAGCATTGATCAATAAAGCAGTATCATCTGCCATCCTGGCAATTACATGTGTTTTTGGCTGTATCCCTATCTTGATCAAGGCAGCTTTTGCTGCTTCTACGCCTGCTTTGACTGCAGCAACCTCACCCGTGATCATAACTGTAGTGATACCTCCTTTGACCGCCTCTACACCTACCAAGCTCACAGAAGCCGCTTTAAGGGAGGCATCTGCTCCTTCGACCGCACCAATGAATCCATATACTTCAATAAGCCCAAGGGCACTGTTTGAACTGACAGGCATTTTAACCACATCCCGAATTCTATATTTTAAATAGATTTACTCATTATCTAAAATATTATAAAAAACTCATTATCTCAGTAACTCAACTTCCCCACCTCTTACTGCCAGTGGATTCAAAACCTTAGTTTGTCGTCTTCTCCACATGTTTATCAGCGGAGAGCCAGTGGCACTAAAATGCTGAAGTCGCTGGATTCCCGCTCAAAGGCATGCGGGAAAGACGGTGGTAAAGTTGAGTCAGTAACATTTAGGAGACTCAGCTACCTCACATATCGTCGCAGCAAAACTTTCACATGCAGCTTTACAAGAGGATTGTGAACCTTTCAAGAGCCCTCCTGCAAAGTTTGTTTCTGAAGGAGGTCCATAAAAGGAAGCGATTTCAACATCTGCTGCCTTTAAGGCTGCATCAAGGCCTATCAGGGCTTCTTCCGGAGGAGCGATCAGATAGGCGATAGATTCTCCATTGGTACCTGCAATTTCTGAAAGATATTTTCCAGGTCTTGATACACAGTGAGCAAAATAAACTATGGAGTCATCATCATTTGCTGAAATAAAGTGTGCTTCATTTTCTGCAAAATAGATCAGTGCATCAAGACCGCTTTTTACTTCGGCAGGAGTTTCCCCCGCAATGACCCCGATAATTTCTCCTGCAAGTTTGGTGCTTGCATTTGAAGCACCTGCATAAAGGGATTTTGCATAGACGACGCGGACATTTGCCTTTTTCGTTGCTTCATCAAGAGCAACATACGTTACATCGTCACTGTCAGAAGTTACCAGGCCAATGCTCCTTTCATTCTCAAGAAGCCCAAGCTGTTGTGCCAGGTTTATGTTGACATTGGATATTATCTTTGCCGAAAGAATATTTGCTTTGATCGCGTCGCCTTTCATCCAAATGTCCCTTTCGCCCTACAATTTAAGATCCAGCCCGCTGGCCTTCTTTTCAAGCATTGTCTTCACAATGTCGGCAATATATGCTCCTGCCTCGATAGCGGGAGTCCCATTTTTGTGAATGTTTGAAATCACAGTTCTTCTGGCTTCATCCATCCCAACAGCGGCTTTGTATGCTATATAGGCAGACATACTTTCAGCAGTGGCAAGTCCGGGTCGTTCTCCGATAAGCAGAACTACCACTTCTGCACCGGTTATCTCAGATACTTCGTCTTCTACGGGCACTCTTCCGAACTTTATAAGAAAAGGAGCGCCTGTTTCGATCCCGTAACTGTTAAGACCTTCCAGCGCACTGCGATATGTATCTTCTCCATTAGTTTCTATTGCAGTGGCAGAAAGACCGTCAGCAAAAAAAATAACGACACGCTTTTTTAGGTTCCCGGCTAAATTTTTCAGTTTATCTTTTGATTCCATTGACAATTTTCTGCCAAGGTCGGGTCTTGTCAGAAATTCATCCTTACTTGTGCATTCTGTCTGAAAAACAGGCAGTTTCAGCCTTTCTATCAACCTTTCAGGCAGTTCTTTATGTACCGCATCTCTCGCTGCGGCATGATCTGCAAGAAAACGGAGCATTGTTTCAGTTTTGTAGCGCGTTCCTGTTCTCCAGACAGCAATTCTCGCAGGCGTTGATCTTTTCAGTGAATCAAGCTGTTCCGGCTTGAAGGGTGAAGGAACATATATTTTTGATGAAACATCTATTTTTGAAAGGTCTTCGGCTGAAAATGCCCCTGACTCGTCTTTTTCTTTTGTGTAAGAGTGTGGTATTTTGTCTTCCATGCCCAAAGACCGTGTTCTCGCGGTACTTTCAACTTGCGGCGAGATTTTATCGTTCTCATGCATTATGTCAAGAAGGACTTCTTCTATTATTTTCTTTAGGTCGTTATTATTAGCCGTGTTCATTATCATGCCTTCCTTCAAAAAGCTTATTAAAAAAATATCGACGCATCTCCGGCACGATCTGTAAGTTTGCCGTCTTCCCAGAGTCCCATTTTTTCCAGCCATTTTTCAAATTCCGGGATAGGAGCCAGGCCCAGTATGCTTCTCAGTGTTGCCATATCATGGAATCCCGTGCTCTGATAGTTAAGCATGACATCATCACCATGAGGAATACCCATGAAATAATTACAACCGGCAGAGGATAAAAGGACCGCAAGGTTTTCAATGTCATTCTGGTCAGCTTCCATGTGGTTCGTGTAGCAGGCATCACATCCCATTGACAAACCCGTCAGCTTACCCATGAAATGATCTTCCAACCCGGCCCGGATCAGCTGTTTGCTGTTGTATAGGTATTCAGGGCCAATAAAACCCACTACTGTATTGACCAAAAAGGGGGAATACCTTTTTGCGAAAGCGTAACACCTGGCTTCGAGGGTAACCTGATCCGCACCAAAATCTGCGTTTGCTGAGCACTCCGAGCCCTGACCTGTTTCCATATACATCAGGTTTGGCCCGTTTGCGGTCCCACGGGTACGTATAAGCTCCAACGCTTCGTCCATTAGCTCTTTGCTGATGCCGAATGCCCTGTTTCCCTTTTCCGTTCCGGCGATGCTTTGAAAAAAGAGGTCAGTAGGGGCACCCTTTTTCACGGCTTCCATCTGGGTGGTTATATGGGCCAGAACACATGTTTGGGTAGGTATGGAAAATTTGGTTTTTATTTCATGGAATCTGTTCATTACAGCAATTACACTGTCAACGGTATCATCGACAGGATTAATACCAATAACGGCGTCTCCTACTCCATATGAAAGCCCCTCATATATCGTTGCGGTGACCCCTTCCAGGTCATCTGTCGGATGATTTGGCTGTAATCTAACTGAAAGAGTGCCGGGCTTGCCTATGGTGGTGTTGCAGTGTGTCTGTACCCTGACTTTAGAAGCTCCGTAAATGAGATCAAGGTTCGACATTATCTTAGCGACCCCTGCGATCACTTCAGCAGTCAGACCTCTGCTAAGCCTCCGAACATGCTCTGCCTCAGTCTTGTCGGAAAGGATCCACTCCCGCAACTCACCTATAGTCCAGTTGGAAAACTCCGCAAAGACTGTTTCATTGACCATATCCTGGTCTATCTTGGTGACTTCATCTTTTTCGTAAGGCACCACAGGATTATTCCTTAAATCAGCAACTTTTAAGGAAGCAAGGACTTGTTTAGCCGCAACTCTTTCCATTGAAGTTTCGGCACATAAGCCAACCAAACGGTCTCCCGACCTTTCCTCGTTAGCCTTGCCCAGAACTTCCTTAATGTCTTTAAACTGATATGTGTGGCCAAACAAACTCGTTTTTAAAAGCACAAGGAAACCTCCCTATGTACTATTATTAAAAATTATTATTGGAGTATTCTTTTTTCAGCTTACTTTATGCCCAAAATCAATCTTGGCAGCCACATGGACAGTGCCGGAACATATGTAGTAAGTGCAAGAATAGGCAGCCATCCAAAAAGTATGAACGTACAAGTAGGTCTCAACATGTCATTTATAGACGTTTTACTGATACTGCTTGAAAGGTACAGCAAAGGCGCGCAGGGTGGAGTAATGTTGCCAAGCCCAAGATTTACTCCAAGAATAGCCGCAAAGTGTACCGGACTTACACCGATCTCAAGAACGATCGGAAGAAGTATCGGAGTAGCAAGGACACAAGCGCTGCAGTCATCCATGAGCATGCCCAATATTATCATGAATATGTTCAACATGAAAAGTATAACATACTTGTTGGTAGAAATAGAGTAGAGGACCTTAAGTATTTCCTGGGGTAGGTCATTCATTATATATATCCGGCTTATCACGCTGCACGAAAACAACATGATCATTATTGCCCCTGTAGACATTACCCCGTCTATCAATGTCTCCCTGAGTCCATTTAGTGTGATCCCTTTGTATATGAACATCCCTACCGGAAGAGCATATATGACTGAAACAGCAGCTGCCTCGGTTGGAGTCATTATCCCGGAGTATATTCCGCCAAGAACGATTATCGGCATTAACAGCGCAGGAATAGCCTTGAATTTCTTCGACCGAAAAAGGGAGAATTTTTCCTGTTGTTTTTTCTCCATCATTTGAAGTGTCTTTTCAAAATCTGAAGATGTGGGAGCTGCATCTGAGGATGTAACTAGGATCTCTTTGTTGTTTCTCAACATGTAGCAGTTAAGGAAAGATATTAGTGCTGTAAGCATTATACCCGGTATCACCGTTGAGAGAAAACTTGCCAGGACTGACTGCCCTCCTGCCCATGAATAAAGTATCATTATCGCACTGGGGGGGATAAGCATCCCAAGTACTGCAGTAGAGGCAAGCAGGGCAGCACAATGCCCCATCGGGTAGTTCGCCCTTATGAATCTGGGAAACATTATTGATCCTATGCAGGTCAAAGTGGCACATGCGCTTCCTGTGACAGAACCAAAAATTGCGCACGAAATCGTAGCTACAACGCCGAGGCCGCCGCGTACTCTGCCAACAAAATCTTCAACAAGATCGATCATCTTATCGGCGATATTTCCTTTGGCCATCAAACCGCCGGCTATTACAAAAAGCGGGATAGCAAATAAGACTGTTCCGCTTATCTTATTCAATCCATAAGGGATCATAAATGTCGGTGAGACATCTCCGATAAAAATGAACCACATAGCAGAAGCAAGAAAAGCAAAAAATACCGGCATCCCCACTATCAGACAAAAGAAAAGAATTGCTACTCCAATAAAAACCATATTACTTCTCCTCTCTATCCATTCGCCGGATTTTCTTCGATATCAGGGCAGCGTCCGCATTTCATCTCTGCATCATCAGATTCTGGGCGGCGGCGACAGGCTCTTACAAAATCCCTGAGAGCATATATCGACATAAGTATCATCGAAATGTAAACGGCTAAATACTGAGCAAAGAGCGGTATTTTCCAAACCGCTGTCGTAGGTGATTTTTCCCACGCATAGACGACCATATCAGTACACCAATATGTAAAAACCACGCTTATTACTAAAGCAAGGCCGGTCGCGATAAGTGCATATGCCTTTCTTAATTTGAAGCCCTTTGTCATTACCTGCAGAATATCCGCTGTGATGTGAGTCCCTTTGTAACTGCAGTAAGCAGAGCCCATGAAATAGAACCATATCGCAAGGAATATTTCTATTTCCTCTATTGCGTACAGATCTGTCTTCAGCACATAACGGAAAAAGACGCCTACAGTTACTATGGCAGGAAGAAGAAGCCCGACACTCATCATTATAATTTCTTCAAATTTTATTGTTATTTTTTCAAAAAACCTGATAATATTCAAAAAAAGCTCCTCCTTAATTCAAAGAACAGCTGTAAAAAAATCATAACAATATACCAAATGCAGGCTGGAAATATTAATATGCATATTTCCAGCCTGCAATAAGTAATTTTTATTACTTAGCGGCGTACTCCTTTATCAATGCTTCTGTAAGTTCCTTGCCGAGAATTTTGTCAAGCTTCGGCCATACTGTCTTACGAACATGGTCTATCGTCTTCTGAAGATCTTTTGCCGAGATCGGATGTACCTTGATACCTGCTTCTGCCATCTTTTTCTGGTACATAAGCTCTTCTTTTTCCGCGATCTTGATCGAATTCTTGTTGATTTCTGCGATCGTAGTCTCGATCAGCTTCTGCTGGTCCGGAGTGAGGCTTTTCCAAAGTTTCTCATTCATTACCCACTGCTCAGACTCTGCATAAATGTTCATCGGATAGTAATGTTTCACAACATCGCGGAAGCCAAGATAACTATGTACGGCAGATCCGCCATACCATCCCTCAGCAACTCCTGTCTGGAGAGCTGTATAGAGGTCGCCGTAAGGAACTGAGACTGTGTTGTAACCCATGTTGTCAATGGTTACTTTGCAGATCTCCATGTTGGGAATACGGCAAAGAACACCCTTTTTCACCGTAGGATCAAGTGGTGCCTTGGGTTCCTTGGTAAGTCCAAGACCAGAAAGACCATCCATAAAGAATCCAAGGAATTTTATATCCATTTTTTTGTGGAAGCTATCAACTTGACCGTAGAGCCATCCTTTGGGATCAAACAGCTTTTCAAGTTCATTCCACCCTGACACAAGGTAAGGAGTGAAGTAAATCTGCTGCCTCGCGTCAAACTGCGGAGGGATGCTTATCAGGGCCATGTCTATCGTTCCCTTTGAGACTTCTTCATATACCAGGACATAGTCCCCGAGCTGACCTGCCGGATAGGTTTTGACTTTGATCTTTCCGCCTGTTTTTTCTTCGATTATCTTCTTAAAATTTTCCATCTGAATGGAGTTCTGGTGTTCCATCGGGTTCTGGCCTGCTACCCTGATCGTCAGAGCCTCTGACATTCCGGCAAAGGTAAACGCAAACAGTGTTACCAGCATGGCAAAAACTATGTTTCTCATTTTCATATCTTATTACGCCTCACTCTCTGTTGTGTCTATTAATCGTTTGGACCTCATTTTGATCAATTATGATAATATTTAGCTAGGACTTAATTTTGAAAATTAATGCTTGACCCAGGTTCCTATCCCTTTTTCTTTTGCCGCTTTGAAGATAAGCCTCGCTGTCATCAGGTCATTGCATGCAATACCCATCGGTGCAGCTGTACGCCGGCCTTTAAGTATCGGAGGCTTCTTACCCGTAACAATTTCGCTCATTTCCGCATAAAGTTCCTTTTCAGAAGGATATCCCTGGAAATAAACACCCCCACCCTGCATATATTTGTACTGGCCCCTGTCGTCGATAACATATAGAACTGCCTCTGTCATTACGTCTGCGTCAAATGCTGAGTCATGGTCCACTGCTATACAAAGCACATCCTTCTTCAGATAGGATGCTTTAACAAAACGTTCGGGTTTTTCCAAAACGGGACAACAGGTGATAACGATATCTGCATCTTTACAGGCATCTTCTATCGTTTGAGACAAAATTACTTCAACATCAGCAAAAAGTTCATTTATATGCTTTCCAAACCTGTCCACCTGAGCAGGCATCGGATCATATGCTGATATTGTTTTAATTGAATTAAATTGTGTCTTTATTGCTCTGGCGTTGATCCTGCCCTGGGTCCCGCATCCGATTATTGCAAGCTTTTTGCTTTGCGGGTCTGCAAGATATTTGGCAATTACCGCGCTTGCGGCACCCGTACGCCAGGTCGTGATCCAGTTTGCGTCCATTACAGATACCATATGGCCATCTTCAGCATCGGTAAGGACAAAAAGCCCAATGTTGTATGGCATTTTCTTCTGCAGGTTCATCGGAAAACCGGATACCCACTTTTCTCCGCACAGATCAATATCTCCGCCGATCCAGCAGGGCATCGCGTGTATGTAACAATCATGGCGGGGATGGATACCTATTTTGGCAGGCATTTCCACCTTTCCCTCTCCTTTTAAACGCCAACCCTGTTCAACCGCAGCAATTACATCTGTCATTGGGATATTAAGAGATTCAACATCCGCTTCCGAAAGCCAAAGAACATCGTTTGCCATAAAAACCCCTCCAATAATTAATTTTGTTAACGATACATTTGGACAATTAATTTTGCATTACTATCTGATCTCTTCTGCAAAATTAAAATCACTGTTTACAAAAGTACACAGGTCTCTGTTAAGTGCCTCATACCGATAGAGCCTTGCCTTGCCGCCCTCCACATCTTTTTTGTATACTGCAAAGATCAATGAGTGTATTAGCGCCATCACTGATGCCATAGGATCAGTCACTATGAAATATTTATGTGGAGTAATCATTAAATGATCACAAAAGGGTGCAATGGGTGAAAGTTCACTGTCTGTAAATCCGACAGTCGTGATTTTTTTTGCGCGCAATTCCTCAATAATTTTCTGCGTGCTGATAGGGTAACGGGGATAACTGAAAACCAATGCCAAAGTCTCACTTTTTTTAGAGGAAGCAATTATGTTTTGAGTAACAAAATCTAGTTTTGTTATTGAGAATATGTTGTCTTTATAGACACCGAGAAATGTGTGCATATAATTTACCAAATAATCATTTGGTGAGCATGCAACTAAAAATATGTATTTTGTTGTACTGATAAGATCAACGACTTTTTCGAAAGTATCCTGATCTATTCTCTCTAGAGCTTCTTCCATCAGCCTTCTTTCGAGATTAAAGACTCTCGAACAAATTGAATCTGTGCTGTTGTTCCCGGGTTCGATAGGGAATGTTCTGGATGCGTAGCGTCCTTGAAAATGCTCCTGTATAGCCAACTGAAAATCCGCAAAATTTCTGTATCCCAATGTGTAGACAAACCTTGTAACAGTTGCTTCACTTACGTTATTCTCTCTGGCTATCATAGACAGGTTCATATTCAAGATGCTTATGTTATTAAGATTGCCAAGAATAAACTTGCCGACTATAGCTTGTTTTCCGCTTAATTTTTCTGAATTCTTCTTGATATTGTCTATTAAATCCATAGAAAACACCCCGTTTCTATGTTAGTGTGCAAGAAAGAGAGGGAAGATTTCAAAAATATTTTGTTGAAAAAATACCATTAATATTTTTCAACATGAAAAACATGCTTCATTTTCAGTGAATATACATGAACGCCAATGCTATGTCAAGTTTGCACAATAACAAGTAAAAGCATTAATATATTCATTTTTATAATATGGTTTCTCAGGATCAGCAAAACTTAGATAATTTTGCTTTCTCGATTTCGTTGATTTTCTAACTTTCTAACTTTATTGTTCTCAGATGGGCTTTTTTAAAAAATAAATAGCATATATACTTTTGCCCCATATATGCCTTACCGCGACTTCAAGTCAGTTGCAGAACTCAGTTCTTATCAAGCACTGGCTTTATCGGTAGCTAAGATGC
>Ga0265294_10008691_pt1 | contig 11803 bp, 18 predicted proteins | sample MunlanPumphouse3_FD_192504 | JGI IMG/M metagenome (GOLD analysis project Ga0265294, IMG submission 192504) | Groundwater microbial communities from a municipal landfill in Southern Ontario, Canada - Pumphouse #3 | ecosystem: Environmental > Aquatic > Deep subsurface > Groundwater | place... | reverse complement strand
TCGTGTTTTACAAAGTCAAAATGTCTTAAGCCAAATTACCACAAGCGATATGGTTCTAATTCTGGCAATAGCAACGGCGGGAACTACTTTTCTGATGTGGCTGGGAGAGCTTATTTCTGAAAGCGGAATAGGTAACGGAGTCAGTTTGATAATTTCAGTAGGGATTATTGCTGGAGTTCCTTCCCAAGTTTTATCAACAGCTGAAATTTTAGAAAGTCAATATCTACTGGCAATAGAAATTATCTTGGCAGCTATCGCTATGATTGCCTTTATAGTTTATGTTAATGAAGCCGAGAGAAGAGTAAAGGTAAGCTATGCCAGAAGGATAAGAGCTGGACGTTCGGTGGGCAATATCGACTCTTATCTACCGATAAAAGCGAATGCTGCTGGGGTTATTCCGATTATTTTTGCTACTTCACTTTTGGTTTTTCCCGGAATATTAGCTCAATACTTCCAATCCAGTACTATCGAATGGTTAAGTTCTTTTGCTAAAACCTTAGAAAAAATGGTTGCTAATGAATATATATATGGAACTGCTTTCTTTGTTCTAGTGTTTGCTTTTACTTTCTTCTATACTTCGATCATTTTCCAGCCTAACCAGATGGCAGAAAACCTTCAAAAACAAGGGGGTTTTATACCGGGTATTAGACCTGGTCAGCAAACTGCCAATTACTTAAGAGCTATTATCTATAAAATCACTTTTACGGGTGCTTTCTTTCTTTCGATAATTGCTATCTTCCCGTTTGTTTTGCAAAGCGCAACAGGTATACAAACTCTGGCAATAGGGGGAACTGGTATCCTGATTATTGTTTCTGTTACCTTAGATTTTGTTAGACAAATAAAAGCGCATCTTGCTATGAGATCCTATGATGATGCTTATGGAGTATGATAAAACTTAAAACTCTTTCAGATATCAAAACAATGTCAAAAGGCGGACGTATCGCCAGTTTTGCTATGAAGGAAGTTGCAAAAAACATCAAACCGGGAATAACCACTTTAGAGTTAGACAAGATAGCAAATCGGATAATAAAGGCACGGGGGGCCTGCCCTTCATTTTTAGGATACCAAGGGTTCCCGGCTAGTATTTGTGTGTCCATAAATGATCAGTTGGTTCATGGAATTCCCTCTCGGCAAAAAATCTGTTCGGGAGATATAGTTAAGGTGGATCTTGGTGTTTTCTACGAAGGGTTTCACACCGATATAGCAAGGACTTATATCGTAGGACATATAAAAAAAGAAGAGGAAGAGCTTGTTATGGCATGTCAAAAAGCGTTAAATGCAGCTATTAGTCTGGTCGAGCCCGGTAACACTGTCGGAGATATAGAGCATGCAACCGGTAAAACTTTGAAATCTAGTGGTTTGTCTCCTGTGATGTCGCTGTCGGGACATGGGGTTGGTAGGGATTTGCACGAAGAGCCCTCTATTTTCTGTGACGGGCTGAAACGTACCAAGGAAAAATTAGTGCCTGGCATGGTTATTGCAATTGAACCGATGGCAACAGCCGGTAGCAGCAAGGTAAGGAAAGGTTCAGATGGTTGGACGATTGTTACTGCCGACGGATCCTTAAGTGTTCACTTTGAAGATACTGTTGCAGTTACGGACAGGGGCCATAGGGTGTTGACACGTCACGGCAAACCTGATAATATATTTTTATAGAATTGATTGTGTAATTGACGTATGCCTGATAAAGAGAAAATCGAACTGGAGGGTGTAATACTAGAGGCATTACCAAGTGCCTCGTTTAAAATTAAATTAGATTCAGGCCAGGAAGTCAGGGGATATTTAAGCGGTAAGATGAGGATTCACTATATCAAACTAGTTCCCGGAGACCACGTTTTAATTGAAATGACTCCTTACGATTTAACTAAAGGAAGAATAACAAGAAGGCTTAATTAAGATGAAAGTACGACCTTCGGTAAAAAAGATGTGTAACAAATGTAAGATAATCCGCCGAAAAGGCAAAAAAAGCGGTTACAAAATTTTAGTTGTTTGTGAAAACCCTAAGCATAAACAGAGGCAGGGGTAATTATGATAAGGATAGCTGGTGTCAATATTCCCGAAAATAAAAGAATAGTCATAGCCTTAACTTATATTAAAGGTATAGGTCTTTCACTTTCCAAAAAAGTATTAATGCAAGCTAAAATAAGTGAGGACACCAGAGCAAATAAATTAAGCGATCAACAAGTAGAGGAAGTCAGACGAATTATTGAGAAGGAAAATACCGTAGAAGGTGATCTTAGAGTAGGGGTCTCAAATAACATTAAAAGACTGAAAAACATAGGCACTTACAGAGGTTTAAGGCATACCAGAGGCCTGCCTGTAAGGGGTCAAAGAACAAAAACCAACGCAAGGACAAAGAGAGGCAAGAAAGTAACAGTTGGATCCGGAAGGAAAAAGGCAACTGAAAAAACTTAATATCTTATCATGGCAAAAGAAAAAACAAAAATAAAAAAGAAAAGAAAAGAAGCTATCATTGCTCCAAAGGCTAGGGTGCACATTAAAAGCTCTTTTAATAACGTTATGATATCTGCTTCAGATGATAAGGGGAATGTTTTTGCTTGGTCTTCAGCTGGTAGGGCTGGTTTTAAGGGAACTAAAAAATCGACTCCTTATGCTTCAACCCAAGCTGCAAGGATTGTTATTGATAAAATGCATGAAGCTCAAGTAAGGGAAATCGATCTTTTTGTGGCTGGTGTCTCTTCTGGAAGAGATGCGGCTATCAGAGCTTTCGGATCAGCTAATTTTAGAATAAATAATATCAAGGACATAACTCCAATCCCTCACAATGGATGTAGACCGAAAAAACCCAGGAGAGTATAAGAATGGAAAAAAAAGATCAATGCAAGATGTGTAGGAGAGCAGGCGAGAAGCTTTTTCTTAAAGGTGAAAAATGTAACTTACCCTCTTGCCCATTTGCTAGAAGAAGCTATGGGCCGGGACAACATGGAGGGAAAGCCAAGGGTTTTAGAAAGTCTTCTGATTACGCTATCCAATTAAACGAAAAACAAAAAGCAAAGGCGATTTACGGGGTTAGTGAGAATCAACTTTCTACTTATTGTGATAAGGCTAGAAGAGTTAAAGGTGCTACCGGACAAATTTTGATGGATATGTTGGAATCTAGACTAGATAATATAGTCTATCGAGCTGCTTGGGCCCAGTCCAGACGTCAAGCACGACAATTTATCTCTCACAGAAGTGTTAGTGTCAACAATAAAATTTCAAAATCTTCTAACATGCAAATATCAAAAGGCGATAAGATTGAAATAAAAAGTGCTGTAAGTGATGTGAAGAGAGATATCCCTGATTGGCTTAAAGTTAGTAATAATAAACTTGAAGTGATTGGTCGGCCGTCTTACGACGGAGATCAGTCTATTATCAACGAACAATTAATTATTGAATATTATTCAAGATAAGGAGATTACTATGGAATATCTATTATCAGACCTGAACCTCTTAGAGATAAAGACCGGTGTTAGTAAAAAGGATGAAGGATCGGCTACTTTCGAAATAGGCCCTCTATCGCCTGGTTATGGAGTTACAGTAGGTAACTCTTTAAGAAGAGTTCTTCTTGCTTCTTTGGAGGGTAGCGCTATTAAGTCAGTAAAGATCGACGGTGTGGATCATGAGTTTGGTGTTCTAAAGGGCCTAAAAGAGGATATCGTTGAGCTTATCCTTAACTTAAAAATGGCGCGATTCAAGTTAAACGCTGATGACTCTGCCAAAATGTCGCTTTCTGTAAAGGGACCCGCTACAGTAACTACCGCTGACTTCAAACAAACTTCAGAAGTTGAGGTTGTGTCTGGAGATCATTATCTTTGTACTTTGGAAAAAGGCGGAAAGTTAGATCTAGAGATTGAAGTTGATAAGGGTAGAGGGTATCTTCCGGTAGAAAAAAGATCAGAAGAAAAGTTGCCAATCGGAACAATTTTGATAGACAGTATATACACACCAGTAAAAAAAGTTAGATTTGATGTAGAAAACGCTAGAGTCGGTAGCATCACTAACTATGACAAGCTCACTGTTGAAATTGCTACCGATGGTTCTATCAGCCCGAAGCAGGCATTGTCTTATGCTGCTAAGGTTTTAGTTGAACATTTCCAAGTGATAGTAGACTCTACCGATGTTCCGGAAAAAAGCTTAAAAGCATCGGGGAAAAAATCTGTTAAGAAAAAAACAAGCAAATCTAAAAAATGAATTCAAAAAGCAAGTCACAGTCTCATAAAAGATTTTACAGGAGTTTGCTTTCCAGCCTGATTTTAAGTAATAGGGTTATAACAACTAAGACAAGAGCCAAAACCCTTAAATCAGAAGCACAGAATTTGCTGAGTAGTATAGCTTCGTCTAAAGACAACTTAGAAAAAATAAAATATCTAAGAGGCTTTCTGTATGGTGGCGCGATCGATAAAGCTTTTAAAGAAATAGACGGAAGGGAAACGATCAGAACTTATAATTATAAAAATAGATTAGGAGATGGAGCTTTACAGGCTGTTGTCGAGATTAATAAAAATCAAGAATCTGCCGGAAAGATCTCTAAGTCTAAGGAGAGTAAATAATGGAAGAAATAGCTATAGACGCTAAAGGAAAAACACTTGGTAGAGTTGCTTCTGAAGTAGCTGCTATACTAAACGGCAAGCTCGACTTAGACTTTATGCCAAATAAAGTTACGCTCAAGAAAGTTCGTGTTACCAACGTGGGTCAAATTTTTATTTCAGGAAACAAAGTAGATCAAAAAAAATATTATAGGCATAGCGGTTTCCCTGGTGCCATTAAGTCTAAGACGATGGGTGAGATTAAAGCCACTGATCCTTCTAAGCTTTTCGTCAGGGTAGTTACTGGCATGATACCTAGAAATAGGTTGAGAAGCGAAAAGTTGAAACGACTAGTGGTGGAGGTTTGAAAATGGAAAAATATTTTTTTGGAATAGGTAGAAGGAAGAGTGCAATAGTACAAGCTAGAGTGAAAAAAGGCTCTGGTAAGATATTAAATGTTAATCAAAAAGAAGTTGGTCCATTAGTATTAGTTGAAATATCGGAAGTCTTACAGGCTATTTCCTGTCAAAAAAAATACGACATTAGTTTGATCTCGAAGGGTGGAGGAAGGAATAGCCAAGCTGAAGCGTCTAAGCTTGCTGTGGCAAGGGCAATTTCGAAGCTAGATAGTTCTTTTGAAAAAACTATGAAAAAAATGGGGTTTCTAACTAGAGATCCTCGGGAGAAAGAACGAAAGAAACCTGGATTGAAAGGTGCAAGAAGAGCGCCTCAATGGCAAAAGAGGTAACGTGGGTAGCTTAAAGAGGGATAAGATAATTGCTGGTATCAGAGACTCTATTGATCTGTTTCTAAATAAAAACTCAGATAAGTTTGGCTTTTGTCATGTCGAAGAAATTGATATTTCCGGAGATCTAAAGAGTGCAAAGGTATTTATAGGATTTATTGACGACTCTAGTATTAAGAGTAAGATTGATTTATTGAACAAGTCAAGCCGAGATGTATTTGAGCAGTATAGCAAGAAGTATCATTCTAGGTATTTTCCAACAATAAAGTTTATATCCTTTAATGACGAGCTTAATATTTAGTCTATTCTCAATTTTATTAGTTTCTACTGGAGCGCTAGTTGTTATAATTTTTAATGCCACACCCACTGAGAGTTTCTCTATTGTGAATCTCGGATTTTATTTATTTATCTTTATGTCCTTCTATTCTCTTTTAACACTTTTGTGGGTATATCTAAAAAGGGGAAGAGAGACAGCAAAAATTGGAATCTTAAACAGAAGGATAATGATCATTTCTCTTTTCGTTACTGGCCTTGTTGTGATGTCCTCATTACAAGTTCTAAATGTTGTCTCATTAATATCTTTTGCTCTATCAGCACTATTGTTAGAGTTATTCTTTTTAAGCCAACGGCGTTCGTATGATTAAAAACTTAAAATACATCTTGATAGCTTTGGTTGTTTTTTCCGGTACTCTATATTATTTTTTTTATAATTCGGACTCTAGCTCAAAACCAAGAGTGTTAGGACTTTCAGTTAATAATTTCTATGCCAATAAGAATATTGATATTGCTGATATACCTCAAAAAAAGGAGGGGATTAGCGACCCTGTTATTTTGTCGGATGCCGCTGTTTTATTAGAAAATAAGACCAAATATCCTCTGTATGCTAAAAATGAACACAATCCGGTTGCTATCGCCAGTATAACGAAGGTAATGACGTATTTGATAGCCAGAGATAATTTTGAGATAGAGGAGGTGGTAACAGTGGGAAGTGATGCTGTTGCCGTTACTGGATCTAAGATAAACCTAAAAGAGGGTGAGACAATCACGGTAGGATCTCTTCTTGAGGGTCTTCTAATCAATTCCGGAAATGATGCTGCTTACGCTCTAGCTCATCATATGGGTTCCCTTGATGAATTTATAAGTAAAATGAACGAAAAGGCTATGTCTCTAGGTATGAATGATTCCCACTTTGTCGATCCGGCCGGATTAGATGATAAAGGTAGATCATCTGCCTTTGATGTTGCCATTCTTTTTTCATATGCTTTAAACGACGAACTGTTCAGAGGTATAGTAAATACTTCCGAAAAAGAAATTTTCTCACTAGACAATAGCATCGCGCATAGCTTGAAAAACTCTAATAGGTTGACCACAGGAGAAATACCTATGGATGGCATTATAGGGGGAAAGACCGGTTTTACTTTTGATGCCGGTCATACCTTGGTTTGTGCGGCCGAGAGAGATAACCATACTTTAATTAGCGTTATCTTGAAAACTTCAGTCAACACTAAAACTGCAAGCGCTCTAGAGTCTCAAAAAATATTAAATTGGGGTTTCGACTCTTATATTTTTTAAATAACTTGACGGTCGTGCAATTAGTTGGTACATTCAGCCTACTATGAAGCTTTCACCCCTATTTGAGTCCTTAATCTTGGTTGAGCATAAAAAAAGTATAACTACTGACAAACTTTATAATATAATGCCACCCCGATCTGTCAAAGGTGTTATTGGCAAGATGGAAGCAATGTCTTTAATTAAAAAAGACAATGGTCATATTCAGCTTTCCAAAAAAGGTCATCGTTATCTCAATAACATTCTAGCTAATCTTCATGAACCAGTTATCAAGTGGGATGGTTTTTGGACTGTGATTTCTTTTAGTATTCCCGAAAAGAAACGTTCACAAAGGGACAAGCTAAGAAGATTCATCGAAAGCATAGGTATGAAGCCACTTTTGAACAGTATTTGGATCTCACCTCTTAATCTAAGTTCAGGGATTGCGGAATACATTAGGGTTCATAGTCTCGAAAATCAAGTTCTAATAATAAGGACCAGGAAAATAGGGGGAATCGATCATGAGAATATTTTAAAATTGTGGGAGTTTGAAAAGCATATGGAAAAACTTGAAGAGTTTATCAAAACCTCTTCTCTACCTATTCCAAAAGAAAGCGACGCGGGGCTTGAAATAAAAAAAAGGATATTCTCATTCGCAGTAATCCTAGAGAATCAACCTAAAGTTCCTATCGATATTTTTCCTAAAAACTGGCCACACTTAAGAGCTAGGATGGCTTATAAAAAATTGAGGTCTAGGATTTAAACTCTATATCTAAGGCTTTTTGAGCAGCGTCTTGTTCGGCTTGATTTTTCGAATATCCTTCTCCCTTAGAAATAAGCCGATCACTGATATAAACACCGGAGATAAATTTTTTATCGTGATCAGGCCCCTTTTCTTCCATGATTTTGTAGTGAGGGGTTGTTTTGTCCCTCTCTTGAACCTTTTCTTGGAAATCACTCTTGGGATCTATATAAAGCTTTTCGGAAATTATATCTTCGATGATACATAGCACATGCTTATTAATAAAATCTCTGGCTTTTTCTAATCCTAATTTTATATAAATAATACCTATGATAGCCTCGATAGTATTGGCTAGAATTAATCCCCGAGCCTTTCCTGTGGCTTTCGATTCTCCTTTGGATAGGAGGAGACATTCAAAAATATCTAGACTCTCCGCTACTTTCGATAGGTTTTTACCCCGAACAAGAGCACTTCTTAGAGCGGTTAATTCCCCCTCGGGCTTGTCGGTATATTTATTGTACAAAAATTCAGTGATAACTAGTTCTAAAACGGCATCGCCCAAAAACTCTAGCCTTTCATTATTTTCTAAATCTTGATCACTTGACTCGTTAAGATAAGATCTATGTACAAAAGCAGCTAGAGCGTCAGAAGGATCCATGTCAACTCCTGCCCTTTCGAGGAAGCCTTTTATGCAATTTATTACATTATTATTCTTTTTCATCTTCTTCTTTGTATTTATCGCTTTTTTTATATATTGTACCCAATACCCCATTTATAAATTTAGATGATTTTTCCGAACCAAAGGTTTTAGCCAATTCTACAGCTTCATTGATAACAACTTTGGGGGGAGTGTCGATATAGAGCAATTCACAAATAGCAAGTCTCAAAACATTTCGATCAAGAACTGCGATTTGCTCGAGTGGCCAATCTGGAGCAGCCTCTGTGATTTTACCATCGATTATATCCCTGTTTTCACTTGTTTTCTTTAAAAGCTCAAGAGCAAAGTCGACATTTTCAGAATGGGCTTCTTCTCCGATATTCTTTACATGTCTGTCAAAAGTCTTCTCTTCGCTTCCGCTACCTCTAAAATCAGATTCATAAAGTGATTGTAAAGCTATCGATCTTGCGTAATGCCTATTCATCCTTTAGCTCGTCCTTCTTTTTGGTTTCTTCTTTCTTTTCTTCTTTGTCTTTTATAACTTTATTTCCCTTATAGTAACCGCAATTTTGGCAAATTCTATGGGGTAGTATTTTTGATTTACAGTTAGAGCAAGTTACCAACTGTGAAGCCGATATACTATCGTGCGATTGCCTATTTCCGCTCCTTGTTCTAGTTAATCTCTTCTTTGGTTCTGCCATTGTTTACTGTTCCTTTATTTTGTTACAAAATTTATTACTCTATCTTGAATATAAATTGTTTTTTTAATATTATCTTGACTCAAATCTTCTGGAATAAGACTCAAAGCCTTTTCTTTGACTTTGGCTTCGGAAAATCCAAGGGGTATATCTATCAATCCCTTCTTTTTTCCGTCAACTTGAACTATTATAGCTGACTTTGAGTGTTTATCAAGGTCTAGGTCGGGCCATTTTTGTTTGAAGATAGACGAGTCGTTCCCCATTTTGTGAAAAAGATACTCACTGGTGTGGGGCGCAATAGGAGATAGGCAGATAAGAAAATCTCTCCAATTATCTGCACTCATCTTCTCTAGATCTATTTGATTGGTAAATTTCATAAAGTCCGAGATAATTGTGTTTAAATTGAATGATTCTATTTTTTTTGAAGTTTCTTTGGCTAGTTTTGCAATTTGTCCGGAAAAATTCTCCATCGTCTCAATATTTCTTGATTCAAAGGCCTTAACTACGCCTGCTAAAAACTTATAAGTACCGGTTATACCTTTCTTGCTCCAAACGGCTTGTTTTTCAAAAGGACCGGCAAATAGTTCGTACATTCTAAGTGCATCTACTCCATACGCTTCGATAATCTCATCGGGATTGATTACATTTCCTCTGGACTTGGACATTTTTTGCCTATCGGGAGCCAATATAAGACCGACATTAATTAGCTTTTTAAAAGGTTCTTTGTGGATAGATACTCCTATATCGCAAAGGAATTTGTGCCAAAACCTAGCATAAAGAAGGTGTAGGACAGCATGTTCTGCTCCACCCACATAAAGATCAATTGGCATAACACTTTGCTCGCTTTTTGAATCGATTATTTTTTCAGAATTTCGCGGATCTATATATCGAAGATAATACCAACAAGATCCTGCCCATTGAGGCATTGTGTTGGTTTCTCGTTTTGCTGGTCCGTTACATTTTGGACATCGAACATTTAGCCACTTAGTAATAACCGGATCTTTTTCATTTGTAAGTGGCGAGGTACCATCCCCGGTCGGCTCGTATTTTTCAACATGCGGTAAAACCACGGGTAAATCACTCTCTGGAACCGGGACTACTCCGCACTTTTCGCAGTGAATAACTGGAATTGGCTCTCCCCAATAACGCTGGCGGGAAAAAACCCAATCCCTAAGCTTGTAATTGACTTTAAAGTCTCCATGACCGGAATCTTTAAGTTTTTCAGTAATTTTCTTCTTGGCAGTTTCAGAATTAAGTCCGTCAAATTCACCTGAATCTTTCAGAGTTCCATATTCTATAAAAGCTTTTCTATCGTCAATACCTTTACCGCTTACTGGATAAATGACAAATATAATATCAATCCCGTATTTTTTTGCAAAATCAAAATCTCTTTCATCGTGTGCCGGAACTGCCATAACTGCACCGGTTCCATAATGGGCTAAAACATAGTCGGCAATCCAAATAGGAATCTCTTTACCGTTGATGGGGTTAATCGCTGTTACACCTTCTAGTTTGACACCCGTTTTTTCCTTTTGAAGCTCTGTCCTTTCAAGATCTGATTTATTTTGTGATTTTGCAATGTATTTCTCAACTTCTTCCAAGTTTGAAATATTGGATTTTAGTTTTGAGATAAGTTCATGTTCCGGAGCTAAGACAACCCAAGTACAACCAAAGAGAGTATCGGCGCGGGTGGTATAAACCTCGACTTGCTCCTTTGAGTCCTTAATATCAAAAATTATACTTGTTCCTTCGGAGCGGCCGATCCAATTCCTCTGCATTTCTTTGATCGGTTCTGGCCAATCAAGCTCTTCCAAATCATTCAAAAGCCGATCAGCGTAGTCGGTTATTTTGAGAATCCACTGCCTTATCTTTTTTTTAGTAACTTTCGTTCCGCATCTTTCGCATGAGCCGGAAACTACCTCTTCATTGGCCAAACCGGTTTTGCAAGAAGGACAAAAGTTAATGGGTACGTTGTCTTGGTAAGCAAGACCTTTTTTGAACATTTGCAAGAAAATCCATTGGGTCCATTTATAATATTCGGGATTAGTAGTATTAATTTCTCTAGACCAGTCATAGGAAAAGCCTAAAGATATCATCTGTTTTTTAAAATTTTCTATGTTTTTTGAGACTATTTCTTCGGGGTTTTTCTTTACTTTGATGGCATAATTTTCTGCAGGGAGTCCAAAAGCATCCCAACCCATTGGATGCAAAACACTATGTTCTTTAAGTCGCATATAATGTGAGATAACGTCAGTTGCGGTATAACCTTTGGTATGTCCTACATGCAAACCATCTCCCGAAGGATAGGGGAACATATCTAGAACATAGTATTTCGGAGAATTTGATTTTTCATCGAACTTAAAAACTTCTTGCTTCTCCCAAATATCTTGTGCTGTTTTTTCGATTTCTTTAAAATTCATGGTTTATTGGTGGACCAGAACGATATATTTTGGAACACCTTTGTTGAATATGCTCTCGAGTGGGAACCCATATTAAAACAGGTCTACTCAAGTAACAACACTAAACGCTTATGAAACGTCTAGCGATTTTATATTTAATACTTTCAAAATCCTTTCCAACTTTTCATATGAGAGGTTGCCTTCTCCTCGTTCAACCACTGCATAGTAATTGGCATTTACACCTGCTCGCTTGGCTAACTCCGACTGTGTTAATCCGGCCTTCTCTCTTGCTTCTCGCAGTTTATTACCAAGCTTCTCGAATTTTTTCTTATCGTTACTATTCATATAAACATAATATAACAGATTTGGTGGAAAAATCCACTCTAATTTGAAAGGAGGAGCATGAAGGTGATGTCACCGTCTTACAAGAGGCATTTGGAAAACAGACAGAATGAAGACGATGCCGAGAAGTATAGGGAATCTC
>Ga0265294_10008689_pt1 | contig 11804 bp, 12 predicted proteins | sample MunlanPumphouse3_FD_192504 | JGI IMG/M metagenome (GOLD analysis project Ga0265294, IMG submission 192504) | Groundwater microbial communities from a municipal landfill in Southern Ontario, Canada - Pumphouse #3 | ecosystem: Environmental > Aquatic > Deep subsurface > Groundwater | place... | reverse complement strand
TCTCAAAAACACTGCACTATTGTTACCGTTTTTACTGCACTGCTGTTGCCATTATCGCTGTAGTCTTGTTACCGTTTTCACTGTACTGAGATTTCCATTTTTACTGTATTTCTAATTTCCGGTAACACAAGCTTTGGAAGAGTTGTTGAGTCAGGGTAAATTTGAAGATACACACATAGACCGTGCGGTTGAGTCTATTGTCTTTGCTGAGATCAGAGAGCAGCAACGCAAAGAGGAAGAAGAACGCAAGCAGAAGAAACAAGCTGCCGAGGAAGCCCGTAAAAAAGATGTACGAACTTTCCTCAATGACTTCATTGCAGGAATCAGAGAGGGCTCCATTAAGCACAATGGCAACACCTATAGTGCCAACACTTGCAAAGTTTGGGAGTCTTTCAGACTTATCCTTGAACGCTTTCATAAAAAGCACCCATTCACTTGGGAGAGCATCGACCAGCGATTGGTGGATAAGTTTCTTTTTATGATGGAGAAAGATGGCTATATGCCCAAGAGTATTAACAAATACCTTGTTTGTTTCCGTGCAATGGTTGGCTATGCCCATAAAGCCAGACTGCACAACAATTCCGTAGCCGAAAAGTGTTTCTCGAAAATCCGTGTACGTGAATGTGATAAAGCAAAGGAAATCTATTTGAACGATGCCGAGCTTCAAGCCTTGTACGAAATGCCGTTAGAGGGATTGGACGCACAAGTGCGTGACGTGTTCCTTGTAGGTTGCTACACTTGCCAGCGATACAGCGATTATTCTGCACTTACAGCCAGCAACTTTACCACTACGGCAAGAGGCAATAAGGTTGTACGCTTGATACAAAAGAAAACAAGTACTCCAGTTGTTGTTCCAATTATGAACGACAACCTACTGCGCATAGCTGAGCGTTACGACTTTAATATTCCCGAAATCTCTGATGTCATTCTCAATAGATATATAAAGGATATACTCAAACGGCTATCCGAAGAGGTTCCATCGTTACAAAAAACAGATATTACCAAACTCACCATGCGCGAACGAGAAATGGAAGAGCGTGGTGATGCGGAATTTATGCGTAACGAGGATGGTAATGTTATCAAATATCGCTATGATTTGGTTACATCGCACACCGCCCGACGAAGCGGAATCACCAATCTATACCTTACCGGACTATTCGACACTGTGCAAATGATGTCAATCAGTGGCCATAAAGACCAACGCACATTCTTCGACTATATCAAACTGTCGTCAGACGAGATTGCCGACAAGATTATGGAAAAACTTCGCCAGAGTGAGAATGCCGGAAACGAGGGTTTGTTCTAATTGTTATTCAGGTAATCCAATTCGAGATAAAAAATATGCATATCTTTGACTCAATTTCTCTCTATATAACTCGCTTAACGAACAAACTCTTTTATCAATATTTTGATATAAATAATCAGTATTAATGGTGTAAAAATGCTTAAAGTAAACAACCATATCTGGCAACTTGAATCCATCTTCAAAGTGTAAAAAATGGAAACGTGGGTCTTCATTGTTCATAATCTTTTTGCCATCTGTCTTTTTAGGGTTATATTGTTGACTTGTTTGGAATATATCCCCCCAATGCTCGCCTTGTTTAAATACATCAAAATTAAACAATGGTGCAACAATAAGGTGGAGCAATTGGCAATCCTTATTAGAACCCTCTTTTTGCTTGTCTCTATTATCACTATTTAGATCACAATCTTGATTCAAGCATATAACCAAAGGGAAATGTATGTAAGTAATTAATACCCCATCATTGCTTTCCTCAATTCTTTCTATTATATCAATGTCATGAAAAATATCACATTGGTTTATCCTCTTCTCCGGTTGGTTCTTTATCCTTGCCGATATTTGCGTCATAATTATTTAGGTACAATCTTGTAAAACGATACGGTTTTGAATTATTGTCGTATTGATATGTATCAGGATTTTGTTGTTCAACAATTGCAGATAACTCTAAGTAATCTTCCATTATTTTAATGTCTTTAGAAATGAATCCTTAATATACTCAATAAAAATATTATACGCTTGGTGATTATAATCTTTGATTGTTTCTCTCCATAAATCAATATTTTGCAATCCTCCACTATAAACATCGATATCTAAAACCACATCGTAATTACTTAAAACAGATGGATAGAACTTGTTTGGAATACCATATTGAACTCGTATAAGATTATTGCCGCATTGATATTCATGAACTATCATTGCTCGAGCAATATTGTCTTTTCCTGCAACTTCCTTTATAGCTTTTGCGTCACTTGCATTAAGTATTTTTGAAACGTCAGTGAGCTTTGAGCACGGGAAATTATTGACGTATCTCATACCAATGCGCCTTGAACAAATATTAGGATCTATATTTTTTAGAGCGTTGATGATGTTTGTTAAAGATTTTTCATATGCAGAATTATTTTCGTATTGTAGGGATTCAATAATAATTGATTTCTCAAAAGAGTCTATTTTTATATTTGTTTTAGGAGGCATTCCTAACAAGTATTTAATAAAATCTTCTTTGTTAACCTCTTCCTTTTGGATGTTTACATTGTAATTAACATGAAGTTCTGTTCTATATGAATCGAATTGATCTTTCAAAGAATCAGCTAGAAGTTTAAAATTCACGTTTGAATCCGCGGATAGGTCTATTCTTAGGATGAATTGGTTTATTTTGTTGTTCTGTAAAGTTCTCTCTGCATCCATAATTCAATAAATTGATAATGTTATATTCTATAGTGCAAAAATACAACTTAAAAACTAATTTATCGAATATTATTCGCTATATTTGTAGCATCTAATAAAGAATTTGTATGAAATTGAATAGAATAAAGGCTGTTTTAACCGAAAAAGGAATATCGCAGACATGGCTTGCTAAACAGATTGATAAAAGTTTTAGTATGGTTAATGCTTATGCTTGCAATAGGATTCAGCCTAACCTTGAGACTCTTCAACGAATAGCAGAAGTTCTTCATGTAGACTTGAAGGACTTGATAACAGATAAAGAAGACAGATAAGATGAAAGCATTCAGTGAAGCAACACGGGTGCAGATGCCAGCAATGGTTCATCTGACTAGAATTGGGTATTCATATTTCGGTAAACTCAATGAGGATATGAATGGCACTATCTATGATGGTGACACAAATATTCTTTTGCAAGTTTTTGAAGAGCAGTTCAAGAAACTGAATCCTGGTCATGAGGGTGAATATCTACAAGTGTTCAAGGATATAAAGAAGGAACTGAACGATGATGATTTAGGACGTGGTTTCTACAATCGTCTTAAATCGGTTTCTCCTGTAAAGTTGATTGACTTTGAGAATATCAAAAACAATGTCTTCCACTTCACTGCTGAATTCACTTGCAAGAATGGGCAAGATGAATTTCGCCCTGATATAACTTTATTCGTGAATGGTCTACCTCTTTGTTTTGTGGAGGTAAAGAAACCAAATAATCATGGCGGTATGGTTGCGGAAAGTTCACGAATGAATCGTGAGCGTTTCCCAAATAAGAAGTTCCGCAGATTTATCAACATTACGCAGCTGATGATATTCTCCAACAATATGGAGTATGATGCATTAGGTGGTATTGTTCCTATTCAGGGTGCATTCTATTGTACTGGTGCACGTTCATTCGCTCCATTCAATTGTTTTAGAGAGGATAATATCAGCCAACAAAAGATTGCTCCATTCCATCGAGATTATGTATATAAGGATATTAACCCTGCAGAGGAAAAGAAAATATTAAGTGATTATAACTGTCAGGTTATTCACACAAGTCCAGAATATCAGACAAACCTTGATTTCAATACTCCATCGAATAGAATATTGACCTCAATGTGTTCACCTGAGCGTTTCTTATACATTTTGAAATATGGTATTGCATATGTGAAGATGGAACGAGAGGTGGATGGCAAAATAGAATCTACCGACCAGAAACACATCATGCGTTACCAGCAATTGTTCGCATCGTTGGCAATTCGTCAGAAATTGTCCGAAGGCGTAACATCAGGTGTAGTATGGCATACACAAGGTAGTGGAAAAACTGCATTGTCTTACCACTTGACATATATGCTCAATGACTATTTTGCAAAGCAGAATAAAGTAGCAAAATTCTATTTCATTGTCGATCGTCTTGACCTTTTGGAGCAGGCAACACAAGAGTTTGAAGCTCGCGAACTTGTTGTCTCTACTGCAAATTCCAGAGCAGAATTGATGGAGCAGTTCCGAAATAATCAGGCACAACAAGGAAACAGCGGACAAGCAGAAATTACGGTGGTAAACATACAACGTTTTGCTGAGGACAAAGAAAAGGTGCGTATAAATGATTATGCTACCAATTTGCAACGAGTGTTTATTATGGACGAGGCACACCGTGGTTACAAGCCTGGCGGTTGTTTCCTTGCAAACTTGTTTGAAGCCGATACTGCTGCTATTAAAATAGCTCTTACGGGTACTCCATTGCTGAAAGAAGAACGTGCTTCATGCAAAGTATTTGGAGATTATCTTCATACATATTATTATGACAAGTCCATTGCAGACGGTTATACCTTGAAGATTATCAGAGAGGATATTGAGACCTCATACAAGGAAAAATTGTCGGATGTTTACGACAAGTTAGATACATTGGTGCAGAAAAAAGACATCCGAAAGTCCGAAATCATTGAACACCCTAACTATGTCAATGAATTGGCGCAATATATCAGTTCTGACCTTAGAGAATTCCGAAAAATCCAAGGCGATGAAACATTGGGTGGAATGGTTATTTGCGAGACCAGCGAACAGGCCCGTAGGTTGTATGAGATATTCCAAGAAGAGTGGGAGAAACATCAACCGAAACCTCAAATGTTCAAATTGCCAGATGGAACCTTATTGGCAGCAGAACCTGTCATTGATTATAAAAGCAAATACCGCCCATTAAAGGCTGGTATCATATTGCATGATACGGACGATAAGGAAACTCGTAAGCAAATAGTAAAGGATTTCAAGAAGAATATGACAATTGATATTCTGATTGTATTCAATATGTTGCTTACAGGCTTTGATGCCCCACGCTTGAAACGTTTGTATTTTGGTCGAAAATTGAAAGATCACAACCTACTTCAAGCGATTACACGTGTAAATCGTCCGTATAAAGATATGCGATATGGTTTCTTGATAGACTTTGCAGATATTAAGCGTAATTTTCAAGAAACAAACGAGGCATATCTACAAGAGCTGAACCGCTTTAATGATGTTGATGAAACAGGCGAAGGCAATTCTACGGACACTTTCACCCAAGTGATTGAAGACAAAGAGGAGATTCTCGAACAGATGAAGCAGATTCGCCAGATTCTGTTTGATTACTCTTATAATAATGCGGAAGAGTTCTCATCTGAAATATCAACAGAAGAGGACAAGGCTGTACTGCTTGACTTGAAGCATGCACTCACTGCTGCCAAGAATATGGCTAATATTGTCCGTACATTTGGTGATGATGACATGAAAGAAAAGTTTGTCAAATTGGAAATCTCCAAACTTCCGGAACTTCTTTCTGAGGTACAACACCGTATTGACATTATCAACCAAAAAGAAGCCTTTGGTTTGGGAGAAGAGACTAAAACTCTCATCAACGAAGCTATGATGGATATTGAGTTCAACTTCTCAAAGATAGGCTCTGAGGAAATGAAGCTTATAGCAGGTGGTGTTGAGCTGAAAGAAAAATGGCAACGAACGATTACATCGTTTACTCAGAACTTCGACCAAGATGATCCAGAGTTCATTTCTCTTCGTGAGGCATTTATGGAACGCTTCAAAGAACATGGCTTTGTGGTAGACACCATTGCCAAGTTTAATGAAGAAACCAAAGCTCTCGATGAGATTATTCAACGTTTGCAGGATTTGCAAAAACGCAATAATGCTTTGGTGAAAAAGTATAAAGGCGATGCAAAATTTGCACGTATTCATAAACGTATTCGTGAAGTGAACCAAGAGAGAAAAGAGCAGGGCAAGCAACCTATGTTCTCATTCCTTGATGATGAAATAATGGTCATCCTTAATATCATAAAGGATGATATCGATTCAAAAGTGTACGATAGAAATGACATCCTAAAACGAGATGCTTATTTTGGTCGAACAGTAATGAGTCTTATTGCCGGATGTTTGTATCAGTTCCCACAAATTAAGCCAGATATGGATGATTACAAATTCATTCAGTCGAGAATATCACAACAATATATTAACCAGTATAACGCAACATACGCAATATCATAAAGAATATGTCTACGATTAAAGAAAAAACAATCGAACTCATTGATGCCCTTAAAGCTACATGTAAGACCTATGGAATGGGCAATGATGGTAACGAGTATAAGATTATTACACAGGTATTTTTATACAAGTTCCTTAATGACAAGTTTGGATATGAGGTCAAGAATGCTAAAAGTGATATTGCAAAGAAGATTCGTGATGCAGAGAAGTGGGAAACGGCTTATGCCGAACTTTCAGATACAGATCGTATGCTTTTGCAAAGTGCGATTTCCCCTGACGTGCCAATGCTTGAACCATATCACTTGATTTCCAATCTATGGAACCAGCAAGGCAAGGGTGACTTTGATACGATATTCGATTCAACAATGACGGATATCGCAGAACAGAATGCTGATATATTCTCTACACAAACTACAGCAAACACAAAAATACCTTTGTTCGAGCCATTGACACAGTTTGTTACTGATAGTGCTCAGCGTGCCCCATTTGCACGTGCGCTAGTCGATAAATTAGCCAACTTCTCATTTGAAGAGGCGTTTGTAGAGAATTACGATTTCTTCTCAAACATTTTTGAATATTTGATTAAGGACTACAATACCGCAGGCGGTGGTAAATATGCCGAATATTATACCCCTCATGCTATTGCAACCATTATGGCCCGTTTGCTTGTAGGCGATAATAGCGATTTGCATAGTATTGAGTGTTACGATCCATCGGCAGGTACTGGAACTTTGCTTATGGCATTGAGCCATCAGATTGGAGAAGATAAGTGTACTATTTTTGCTCAAGATATTTCTCAGCGTTCAAACAAAATGCTGAAACTTAATTTGCTGCTCAATGGTCTTGTTTCGTCACTTGATCATGCTGTTCAGGGCGACACATTGGTAGCGCCATATCACAAGAGTGACGATAACCAACAGCTTCGCCAGTTTGATTTTGTGGTAAGTAACCCTCCTTTCAAAATGGATTTCTCTGATACAAGAGAGAAAATTGCTGCTATGCCGGCTCGCTTTTGGGCAGGGGTGCCAAAGGTTCCTGCAAAGAAAAAGGAATCTATGGCAATCTATACTTGCTTCATACAGCACGTTATCAATTCATTGAAGAAAACAGGCAAGGGTGCTATTGTTATTCCGACTGGATTTATCACTGCTAAAAGTGGCATTGAAAAGAATATCCTACAAAAGATTGTAGAGGACAAGATTGTGTATGGTTGTGTGTCTATGCCAAGTAATGTATTTGCGAATACAGGTACAAATGTAAGCGTACTGTTCTTTGATAAGTCTGCATCTGCTGAAAAGGTTATCTTGATTGATGCCAGCAAATTTGGCGAGGAGTACAAGGATGCTAACGGACTCAAAAAAGTACGTCTCAGCAATGATGAAATTGAACGTATCGTTACAACATTCTTGAACAAAGAGGCTGTCGATGATTTCTCCGTAGCTGTAACTTACGATGAGATAAAGGAGAAAGGTTATTCCCTTTCTGCAGGTCAATACTTTGATATTAAGATTGATTATGTAGATATTACAGAGGAAGAATTCAATCAACGCATGACTGAATATAAAAATACCCTTACACAACAGTTTGAGGAAAGCCACCGTTTAGAGGCTGAGATAATGAAGCAATTAGACAGCTTGAAATTTAACAACTGAAATTTATAAGTTTGTAGATATGGGACAGTTATATAATATTTATTGTGACGAAAGTTGTCATTTGGAGCATGATGGTGAAATTGCGATGACAATTGGTGGTATATGGTGCCCTCAAAGTAAGAAAGATGAAATATTCCACCGTATACGTGAAATTAAGGAGGAACATGGCCTAAGCAAGAATTTTGAAATTAAGTGGAATAAGGTTTCCCCAGGGCAACTTGACTTCTATATGGATGTTGTCAATTATTTCTTTGATAATAGTGACCTCCATTTTCGTGTATTAGTTATTCCCAACAAACAGGAATTAAAGCATGATTTGTTTAGTCAAACACATGATGATTTCTACTATAAAATGTACTTCAATATGCTTAAAACGCTTTTTGAGCCAGGTTGTGGGTACAATATTTATATAGATATAAAGGATACACGAGGACAGCGTAAGGTTGAAAAGCTGCACGAAGTTTTATGTAATAACCACTATGACTTTGACCGAAACTTAATACGAAAGGTTCAGCAAGTACGTTCTGAAGAAGTTGAACTAGTGGCACTGGCTGATTTGCTGATAGGTGCATTGTCATATATCCATAGGGGTAAAAATACCAGTGAGGCTAAATTGAGATTGATAGAACGTATTAAGGCAAGAAGCGGTTATAATTTGACGGCCAGCACTCTCTATCGCGAGAATAAATTTAACATCTTTGTTTGGAGAAGCGGATATGGGAAATAACGAATACTTTAATCTCCCCGACTTAATTGAATTGAGTGAGTTTGGTGGAGACTTTCATAAATACCTTGAGGCGGTGTATGAATGCTTCAAACAGGACTTTATAGCTAAACGCCCTGTGTTTAGAGGCGTGAGGTTGGGATTGAAGAAATATCCATTATCGCAAGACAAGGAGGCTACCTTCTGGCACATGACATCTGAGGGTGAAGATGAAGCTACAAGAGAACCCGATTTGAGACGCATGGAGAGAATCAAATGGCCTGCTCCAATGATAAACCAATCAGAACATCCTTATTTGAAGGTATGGGAGAATACTCGTGGTAACAAAACAAATGTTCTAATCTTCCACGAAGATGAGGGCTATTTGGTAGTATTACGAAAGGCTAAAGATTATATTCTGCCTTGGACGGCCTATTTAGTAACCTATAAGTCCCGTAAGGAAAAACTGTTGAAAGAATACGAGGCTTATATAAAAAGCAAGGAGCGATAAGAATATCGCCCCCGTTTCTCCTTCAACACATGGTTGCTGAGATGGTGCAAAGGTAATTCTTTTTATGTGCATTAGCAAGAATTCCTCCATCTTTTAACTCATTAACGGCTAATTTGTTGCAAAAAACGCGCAAAATGACCACTATAGATAAGCAAAATAAAGAAAATTTAGAAGATAAGATTTCAAAGTTAGCCGAAACTTTGGCGGGTATTCAAGAACGTGCAGTGATTGAATACACTCCATTGGTTAATGACATTTGCAACAGAAAGGCTACTAAAGACGAGGTTGACAATCTTCTAACCTGGATGTTTGATTTTGTAGGGAATGACAAAATGCTTTTGCTTTTCAAGAAAGTATGTCGTACCTATCTATACACATATCCGGAGGTGGTTGGCTTTTACATTATGGAGTACCGAAAAGAGTATGACAGAGAGAGCCTAAAAGGTACAAAATACGAATATCTTCTTGAGGAGAATAAAGAACTGTATGAAGAATGATCCATTAATAAAATGATCCATTAATAATAGGTTGTAATGAAGGAAATCTCACCGCGATATCAAATGAGCATTGTTCAGAATATTAATGACCGCTTATTTGAATTTTACAAGAGTTACGAAGATGTTGCCAATTATTTAGATAAGTGGCACATCGTTTATGATTGTTATGGCGATAATGAAAATTTCTACTTCTTTTATAAAGATGAAGAGAGAAAGAAACTTGATGTTAAGAAAACATTGCATCATATTGACGGAGAAACTCTTTTGAAAATAGCAATAGATCTGGGAGTGGAAACTCCTGATTACATACCAAGTATTCCTGTATTCAAAAATGAGCTGAAATCAAGTTACGAGACGGCAAGTCAAACTTTTGAGAAAGCCTTTAAAAATGTAGAGGAAGATCCAAGTTTGGCTGTTGGTTTGGCAAACTCTGCATTGGAGAGTATCATTAAAGAAATTCTAAAGGATGATAGGATTGATGTGGAATGGAATGAAAAAGATACTCTCTCAAATTTGATAAAAAGTATTTGCAAAGCATTTAAGTTGACAACCGATTCGGAAATGCCTAATGAAATAAAAACTATTTCAAGTTCTCTGTTGAATGCATGCAAAGCTATTGATGATTTGAGAAGTGACAAAACTATTTTTCATGGCAAAATGGATTCTAACTATGTCCTCACAGAGCCATTATATGCCTACTTCATTGTAAATGCAGTTTCAACCGTCGGACTATTTCTATTGAATTTTTATAAGTTGAGATTTCCGCAAATAGTCAAACCGGTTATAGAGGATATTGATGATTTACCTTTTTAAGAATAAAAGATGAAGAAATATAAATTAGGAGAAATAGCCACAGTAGAAATTAGTGGGGTTGATAAGAAAATCAAGGATGGCGAGGTGCCAGTAAAGCTGTGTAATTTCGTTGATGTGTACTATAACTGGGCTATCACATCGGATATGGAGCAGAAATTTATGGAGGCAACAGCTCGTACAAATGAGATAGAACGATTCAGACTCAAACGAGGGCAAGTCGCTCTAACAAAAGATAGCGAAACTCGCTTTGATATTGGTATAGCAACATACATCGCCGACGATTTCGACGATGTAATTCTGGGATATCACAATGCACTTATCACACCTAATCCTGAAAAATTAAGCGGGAAATATCTTAATGCCTTGCTGCATACAGATTATGCGAGAACTTATTTTGCAAATAACGCATCAGGAAGTGGGCAAAGATATGCTCTCTCCGTTGATGCGTTGAATAACTTTCCTGTACCACTAATTCCTTTGGCTGAGCAGAAACGTATTGGTGATATTTTTTCATCGATAGACGAAAAGATTGTCCTTAATCGTGCGATAAATGATAATTTACCGATACTTGACCATTCATCAATAAAGGTAGAAGTTCATCGCGCTGCTTAATGAGATTCATGCTTTCTTGGCTATTATTTATAATCGCATCAAAGACGGGTGACAACCTTTCTTCCAACTTGTTAGCAATATCTGTATTAGGTGGCAAAGCAATGGTACTTTGTTTCAAATGATCTTGCGTGATATGTCCCATCGTAGTTTTTCTTGCTTCTGCCATTCTCTTGAAATTCCCGATGTAATCAATGAGCTGATAAAAGTAAAAAGAACGAGGATATCCATTGTTTGATGTAACCTTAAATATATGCTGATTTAGACCACCGTTACCGTAAGCCCACAACATAACCTCTAATGATGCTGACCACGAAAAAAGCACGTCACCATCATAAACTTTAACTGATTCAGGTATGTCGGATTTAACAAACTCCGTTTCTGATGATATGCCATCGTGCATTTCCTTGATTTTAATAACAGGCAGTTTGTTCTCATCTATTGGACGGAATTTCTGACAAGCTAGACCATTAGTATATTGTGCTATATCCAAAAGAGTACCACAATGCCATCCCTCTGGTATCTCTCGCTTCAGTTTGTCATCCCAAACCATTTTACCACCACTACTCTTGTATGGTTTGCCCTCCTCATTTGGAAAGTCAAACTGAACAAACCAATAGTCGTACAGCTGCTTTGCCATCGCCTCTAAATTATCATTTATCTGACAATTGACAGCTATTTTAGATTCAATGTCAACAATAAACTTTCCGATATTCTTTCTCTGGCAGGGAGAGAATGTCGGAATTTCATATCTCATAATTTGGTCTTTATC
>Ga0265294_10008687_pt1 | contig 11806 bp, 8 predicted proteins | sample MunlanPumphouse3_FD_192504 | JGI IMG/M metagenome (GOLD analysis project Ga0265294, IMG submission 192504) | Groundwater microbial communities from a municipal landfill in Southern Ontario, Canada - Pumphouse #3 | ecosystem: Environmental > Aquatic > Deep subsurface > Groundwater | place... | reverse complement strand
CAGCAGCATCTTTTTTGTAAATTCTCCAAGTCTTTCCTAAATAAGTTAAATAATTTCCTGATTGATTACCAATATACCAACATGAACCATCAGATTGTTTTATACAATTTGAATCTAAATCTATTATGGCTGATATACTATCAATTACAGTATATGTTACTGTTGTTGTTGGCTTGCTTCCATCACTGTTAGTTTTATTATAAGTAAATGTTGGTTTTTTTACTCCAGCGGAAGTTGTGGAATTTTGAGCTATTGTATAATCACTTGGTGTTAATGTTTTTTTAGTACCAGATCTTGTGGTACCAGTAACCTTAAAAGTTACATTTCCATTTACAATCACTTTAGTTGGTGATGCTGTAGCACTTAATGACACTATATCATTAGGATCATAATTAACAGTATATGTTACTGTTGTTGTTGGCTTGCTTCCATCACTATTATTTTTGTTATATGTTATTACTGGTGAAAATGTTCCTACTTTATTTGTTGAATGAGCCTCAATAATATAATCACTTGTATTTAATACACTTTGATTTCCAACTCGGTCTGTTCCGGTTACTGTAAATGTTATAGGATTATTTATAGTAACAGTATCCGGATTTGCAACTGCACTTAAAGTTATTATATCAGACGGACTTGCACTTACTACTGCCGTTCTTGATAAACTTTTTAATGGTGCATCTACGTGAGTTTTATAAACATAATTAATTTGGTTTGAGCCTGGCTTAGACGTATCTATATCACATTCTATTTTAGATATAACATCATCAATAGAAGCTGACATAACATCTCCATTAGTATCTATTAATCTTAAAGTTTGAGTACCCCATTCATCCCGATAAGATTCAATATTCTGACAATTAAAATTTTCATTATAATCTATAATTAATGTTTGAGCTTCTAAATATGGTTCATTTGGACTGTCCATATTATATTCTATTTTTAATAATCCATTTGCATCTAGACTAACTTTAACTAAATTATCATGAGAAACTTTTTCACCTGTTTCAGGATCAATTGCATTTCCATCTAATAATCCAGCTTCTATTAAATCTCCAACTGGTATTAATAAATAGCCTTTTGTAGTTTGTAATTCATTTATTTTAGATTGATTATTAGCTATATATAAATCAGCTGATGTAATAATTTGATCTTTAAATGAATCAGCTTCTGCTTCTTCAGTATTTTTAAACACTTTATTTAAGCTTACTCCTACAACTAAACCTATTGATACTAAAATAACAAGCGATATAATTATTTCAATAATTGTAAATCCTTTTCTTTTCATTCTTACACCTTTCCTATTATTTACATAATAACAAATTTATATTATATAATCAATTGAAATTTTCTTTTTATAATAAAATTATGGGAATTTGCAAATAATAAGAAAAAATCAACTTAAAAAATTGAAAAGATATGACTTTTTTCTAAGCTTTAGTTTGAACCATTTATATTTTTTAAGATAATAAAAGCAAGCAATATTATAATACTATTTCTTGCTCTAAAATTAATTTTATATTATATTTTATATATATTGTATCTTTTATTAAATTTATTAATTTAATAATATCTTCACTTGATGCTTTGTTATAATTGATAATAAAATTAGCATGCTTATCACTTATTTTAGCTCCACCTATTATTTTACCTTTTAAACCAGCTTCTTCGATTAATCTACCAGCATAATCACCAGTGGGATTTTGAAATACACTTCCAGCTGATGGATATTTTAAAGGTTGAGTATTTATTCTTTTTTCATTTCTTTCTTTAATTAATGATAATAATTCTTCTTTATTATTTTTTTCTAATTCAAAATATACTTTTATTATTATTATATTATTATCTTTTAAAGAGGTATATCGATATGAGTAATTAATATCTTTTTTATTTAAAGTTATAAACTGACTATCACTTAAAATATCAACTTTAATAATATTATCAAATATTTCACTTCCATAGCAACCAGCATTATTTATAGTAGAACCTCCTATTGTTCCAGGGATTCCGCTTGCCCATTCTAAACCTTTCAAACCTATTAAAGCTGTTTCATAGGCTAATTTATTTAGCATATAAGATGATTCTACTTCAACAATTGTTTCATGGTATATAACTTTTTTAAAATCTAATTTAATAACTATACCAGCATAATAAGGCGGTAGTATTACGTTAGAACCATTCCCAATTACAAAATATTTTATCTTATTATCTTTTAAATATTTTATTAATTTTCTTAATTTTTCAACATCATTTACGACAATAAAATATTTACATATTGAATCTATTTTATAGGTATTATAATCTTTTAAATTATAGTTCTCTTTTAAGGAGCCAAATTTTTTTATCAATATATCACCTATTATCTTTACTCTAGATTTAAATTTATATTATAAACTTCATAATCTTTATCAATATTATTAATTTCGATATCTTTTATAAATAAAGTTGCTTTAAAATCTTTAATTGCTAAATTTAAAGCCTGATTTAAATCTTTAGAAAGTCCTAAAGACATATTTTTAATTTCGGTTTTTAGAGAAACATTATTATTAGTTTTAATTCCTCTAGCTTCACTAATAATTTCTAAAAGTAAATTACCATTTTTAACTTCTTGATTAAATTTATAATTCATTAATTCAATTTCGGTAGTATGAATAGATTTATTATTTTTATAGATTGCTTGAAATATTTCTTCCGTAACAAATGGAAAATAAATACTAAATTTTTGTAATAATTTATATAAAATTATATATACCGTTTTTTGCCCGCTATATCTTTGTATTTGGCCAAATTCTTCAGGACGATATAAGCGATGTTTAACTATTTCTAAATAATTATCACAAAAGTTCCAAAAGAATTTTTCTAAAGTATTAAGAGCAAGACCAACTTCATATTCATCTAAATATTTAATAAAAGATTTTTCCATCTCTTGATATCGACCAAGTATCCATTTATCAAAATATTCAAAATTATCAAATGGTCTATCTTCATAATCTTCTAAATGCATTTCAATTAATTTAGAAGCATTAAATATTTTATTAATTAATTTTTTACCTCTAAGTAATGTTTCTTCACTAAAAGTTATATCAGTTCCTAATCGTCCAGATGCAGCCCAGTATCTAATTACATCAGCTGAGTATTCAGCAATTAATTGGAGGGGTTCATTTTTACTATTACTTTTACTTTTACTTATTTTTTCCCCTTTACCAGCCATAACAAAACCAGATATCATTACATTTTCCCAGGGCTTTTGATTAAAATGATAAAAACTTTTTACAATCGTATAAAAATCCCAAGTTCTAATTATATCACTAGCATTAGTTCTTAAACTCATTGGTTTTAATATCTTTTCTAAATTATTATCTTCCTTATAATGCATATTAATAAGTGGTGTTACTGATGAGGTAGCCCAAGTATCCATTACATCTTTTTCAGGGATAAACTTATTATGATTACATTCTTTACATGTTTTTTGTTTAGGACTACTTACTAATGGATTAACTGGTAATTCATCTTCAGTAGCATAAATAGGAGTATTACATTTTTCACAATACCACACCGGAAATGGCACCCCAAAATATCTTTGTCTTGAAATACACCAATCCCAAGCTAAATTTTTTATCCATTCTGAATATCTATTTTGCATATAAGCTGGATACCAAGTAATTTCATTACCTATTTTTAAAAAATCATCTTTATGATTCACAACATCAATAAACCATTGATTCATTATCGAATATTCGACTTCTTTAGAACATCTTTCATGAGTTTGAACTTCATGATTAATTGATTTTATCTCTAATATATATCCTTCTTTATCTAAATCTTCAATAATTTGTTTTCGAGCTTCTTTAATTTTAAGGTTACCATATTTTGGAACATCTTCTTTAATTTTTCCATCTAATGTTAAAATATGTTTTAAAGGTAATTTATATTTCTTCCACCATTCAATATCAGTTTGATCACCAAAAGTACAGCACATAACAATCCCAGAACCTTTTTCTTGATCTACTTTTTCGTCAGCTAAAATTGGAACGGCAACATTCACAATAGGAACTATTACTTCTTTACCAATTAAATGTTGATTCTTTTTATCATTAGGATTTACAAATACTGCTACTATAGCAGGTAATAATTCTGGTCTTGTAGTTGCTATTATAAATTCTTCATTATCAAGAGTTTTAAATTTTATATAATTAAAAGTTGATTCTAATGATTTAGTTTCAAGTTCAGCTTGAGCTATAGTCGTCATACATTCATTACACCATAAAGCAGGACTTTTGCTCCTATAAACTTTATTCTTATTTATCAAATCTAAAAAAGATAACTGACTTATTTTAATTGTTGAAGGACTAACTGTTTTATATACTAAATTCCAGTCAGTACTTACTCCCAATCTAGTAAATAAATCCCTAAATTCTTTTTCATACTTATCAGTTGTTTGATAACATAATTTATTAAATTCTTCCCGAGAAATATCTTGAGCTTTTATCCCATGTTCTTTTTCTACTAATTTCTCACTAGGTAAACCATTATCATCAAAACCAAAAGGATAAAAGATATTATATCCTCTTAATCTTTTATATCGAGCTAGCATTTCAGTTTGTGAATAAGAAAATATATGTCCAATATGGATTTTACCACTTACTGTTGGTGGAGGTGTATCAATAGAATAAACATCTCTATCATCTTGTTTGAACTCATATATATTGTTATCTTCCCAATACTTAAGCCATTTTGCTTCTTTCTCTTTAGGTTCATATTTTTTATCTAACATTTTTAGTCCTCTTTTCTATATAATTGTTAATTTTATTAAAATAAGCTTCATATATTTCTTTATTATCTAATTTATTATATATTTTCTCAATAAAATTATTATCTATTATTATTTTAAGTGAATATTCATAATTAATATCAAATATAAAAGCTAATATTAAAACCATAAATTCAGCATAAGTATTAACATCATTTACTAATATCGATTTTTCTTCCATAAAATCTTTATGGATTTTAGAAGATATTGTATTACTATAATTATTATTATATGAATAAAGTCCATCATCTATAGTATGTAAATATAATATATCAATTTTATCAGCATCTCTTAATAATTTAGCATGTTTATTAATATTATTAGGTAATTGGTATTTATTGTGATAATAAATAGCTTCATATAAAATATCTTTATCTTCTTTCTTCAAAACATTAAATTTATTTAGATAATTATTATGTTTAAGAATGTTAACTCCATGCTCTCCATGATCAAATTTATTTTTGCCATATTTTTTAAATTTCTTCCACTCATCAAATCTTCCTATATCATGAAGTAACCCAATTTGTTTGGCTAATTTAACATCATCAAATGACCATTTTAAATCCATCGCTAATTTAGCATTTATTATTGCTACTCTTTTACTATGAAATATCTTTCGATTTATTCCCTTACCTAAAGTATCAAAAGAATTTACATAATCATCAAATTCTTTATAAATACTAACCACATCCTTTTTTTAAAAAAAATAGTTATAAATATAAGGGCGATTATTTCGCGGTACCACCTTATTTTTATAACTATTGTTATTCTCTAATATTTAACGCATATTAACGCTTTTTCTCCATTGCAACTTTCTTATATAATTATTATTAGATTTCACCGTACTCTAACTCTCTATTAAACAATTAATATAATACTCCTCAATATCAAACGAAACTTAAATTTATTATATATTAAATTGATTTAATAATCAAGATAATCTTGCTTAATATATTATTTTGAAGTATAATTATATGAGAATAAAATAGGAGGTAACTCTATGAGCGAAGAATATGTTAGCGAAATACCAGCTGTATTAGATGAAGTTCAGCTAGCTAGCCTAAATACCAATTTAGTAACCTTCAATTATGAAGAAACCCCTATTACCGAAATAGTTAATGCTATTATTATAGATGCCATAAAAAAAGAAGCATCAGATATTCATTTTGACCCAAATGAAGACGGTTTAAAAATTAGAATAAGAATTGATGGTAATTTATTTGATTACAGTATAGTTCCTTTATATGTTCAGAAAAATATGATTACACGAATAAAAATTATTGCCGGAATGAATATTACTGAATCAAGAACTCCACAAGATGGAGCTATTAAAAATAATTTAGAAAATAAACAAGTTGACTTACGTGTATCAAGTTTACCCACTAATTTAGGCGAAAAAATAGTTATACGTATTTTGGACTATAGTAAAAGTTCAGCCGGTATTGAAGAATTAGGTTTTAATAAAACTAATTTAGAAAAAGTAAAAGATATTATAAGAAATCCTAATGGTATTATATTGGTAACTGGAGCTACTGGTACCGGTAAATCAACCACTGTTTATGCAATATTACAAGTATTAAATACTGAAGATCGAAATATTATTACCGTTGAAGATCCAATTGAAATGAACATTGAGGGAATTAACCAAGTTCAAGTAATATCTGATATTGGGCTAGATTTTGCTACTGCCCTTCGTAGTATTTTAAGACAAGATCCCGATATTATAATGATTGGGGAAATTAGAGATGATGAAACAGCAAGAATTGCTGTAAGGGCTGCAATTACAGGACACTTAGTACTTTCAACTATCCATACCAATACTTCTTTAAATACCATTGAAAGATTACTTGATATGAATGTCGAAAGATATCTCTTAGGTTCTGCAATATCAGGAATTATATCCCAAAAATTAGCACGAAAATTATGTGCTAGATGTCGCGGCTCAAGACCTACAAATACATATGAAAAGAAAATATTTAAAGATGCTCTTAATATTGATGTTGATAATATCTATACTCCAGTAGGTTGTAATGAATGCAATGCTGGTTATAGAGGCCGAATTGCGATTCATGAAGTATTAAAAATTAATCAAGAAATTCAAGATGCTATTACCAAAAATACGTCTAAAGAAAAATTAAGAAAACTAGTTTATTCTTCTGGTACAATAACAATGCTCCAAGATGGACTTGCTAAAGTAGTTGAAGGTGAAACCACTTTTGAAGAAATACTTAAATTAATCGATCTAGAAGATGATTTAGGATCAGATACTAATTTAGGACTAGAAAATACCCTTAAGGATAGTCAAATAACTAATCTAAATAATGATTATGAACTATTAGATTTTTAAATAAAAAAAATTAGAAATTTATTTTCTAATTTTTTATTTATTAATTTGATTCATAACTTCTTCAGCAAAATTATCATTTCTTTTTTCAATTCCTTCGCCCACTTCATAACGAATCATTTTTTTAACTTTACCACCATTATTTTTAACATATGTTTCAACATCAATATCATTATCTTTAATAAATGGTTGACTAACTAAACAAATATCTTTAAAAAATTTATTTATTCTTCCAATAACCATTTTTTCAGCTATTTCGGCAGGTTTACCTTCTTTAATAGCTTCTTCAGTCAAGAATTTCTTTTCAGCTTCTACTACTTCAGTTGGAACATCCTCTTTAGATAAATATTGAGGACGCATTGCAGCTGCTTGCATAGCAACCTCTTTAGCTATTTCTTCATTGGTGTTTTCAACTACAGTTAAAACAGCAATTTTGCCACCCATATGTAAATAGGCCCCAAATGCTTCAATGTTAGACTTTTCAACTATTTCAAATCTTCTTAAAGATAATTTTTCACCAATCTTTGCAGTTTTAGCAATTATATATTCATTTATAATACCTTCACCGCAATCTACATTTAATGCTTCTTCTATAGTTTTCACATTAGAATTTAAGATAGCTGTACCAATTATTTCAAACATCTTAGTAAATTCTTCATTTTTACTAACAAAATCAGTTTCACTATTAATTTCTAGTATTATAGCATTATTATCTTTAACAAATATATTAGCAAGACCTTCTGCAGCTATTCTTTCAGCTTTTTTAGTAGCTTTTGTAATTCCTTTTTCTCTTAAATAATTAATTGCTGCATCTATATCAGCATTAGTTGCTTCTAAAGCATTTTTACAATCTAACATTCCAGCTCCAGAAATTTTTCTTAATTCTCCAACTAATTTTGCATCTATCATAATCTTCCCTCTTTCTATTTATTAATTAATTCGATTAATTCAACTTTTTTTAATGTACTATAACCAGTTAAATTTTTTTCTTTAGCTATTTTTTTAAGTTCAGTTAAAGTCATTTTAGCTAAATCTAAAGTTACTTCTTTTTTTTCTTCTTTAACTGCTTTTTTTTCTTCAACTGCTTTTTCATTTTTAGTGTTTACTTTATTATTATTTTCTACTTTTGATTCAACAATTACTTCTTTTATATTTGTTACAGCAGAAACAAATTTTTCTTTTCTAGGCTTTTCCTCTTCAGTTACATAATCAACTAATTCTAAACTTTTAGCCTCACATATAGCATTATTTAAAACTCCTAATACAACGCTAACACTTCTAACGGCATCATCATTTCCTGGAATTATATAATCAACATCATCAGGATCACAATTTGTATCAACAATACCAAACACCGGGATTTTTAAAATTCTAGCTTCACGAATAGCATTAATTTCCTTTTTAGGATCTGTTATTATTAAAGCGCTTGGTAATTTTTCCATTTTACGTATACCACATAATACTTTATTTAATTTATCATATTCTTTTTGTAGACCAATTACTTCTTTTTTAGGTAATAAAGTAAATGTTCCATCTGCTTCCATTTTTTCGATTTCTTCTAATCTTTTAACTCTTTTTCGGATGGTTCTAAAATTAGTCAAAGTTCCACCTAACCATCTTTCAATTACATAATAAGATAAACTACGTTCGGCTTCTTCTTTAGAAGCTTCTTGGGCTTGTTTTTTAGTACCAACAAATAAGAAGTTACCTCCATTTTCTGCAATTGTTTTAATTTCTGCATAAGCCTTTTCAATTAACTCAGCAGTTTTTTCTAGGTTAATAATATAAATATCATCTCTAGATGTAAAGATATACTCCTTCATTTTAGGATTCCATCTTTTTGTTTGATGTCCGAAATGAACACCTGCTTCTAATAAATTGCTCATAGAAACAACAGCCATAAATACACTCTCCTTCGTTTTTCTTCCATTTACATCTTCTTAATAATTTCAACCAACGGCCACTAGAAATAATTAATCAGTAAATGTGTATATTTGGTTTAAAAACCATGTTTATTGTATCAAATATATATTATTTTTACAATCATAAATATCATAATTTATATTATGTCATTTTATTTGAAATAATATAAATTATGATATAGTTTAATTAGAAAGAAACATATATGAATAAAATACCAAAAAAGAAATTTTAGGTTAACTTTTTAAGTACAACTTGATATTGTGGTATCATAATATTTGCTTTAAGCTTTTAAGTTTATTATACTAAAAAAATAAAATTCTTCACAATGAAGACTTTTTTATTTTATATTTGAAAATCGTTTATTTAAAATTAATGGATCGATATCCCTTTGTTTTAATTCTGGCATATCAGTTTCAATTTTTTTTAATAATTTAAAATTATTATAAATATCTTTAAAAGTTTTATCTATTTTAGAATATTTATCAATTATATCAAATAATAAATGATCTGTTAAAACATATAAATCATCATATGTAATTACTTTTTTATTAATTAAATATTTTATCAATTCAGCACAAATAGCCATAGAATTATAATCAAAAATACTATTAGTTAATTTATTTAATTTATTATTTAATTCAATAAATCTATGGACATATTTTATATTATTAAAACTGTATTCTAAATTATTATCTTCGTTTTTAATTAAAGTAAGATCCTCATATATTTCTTTTATTTCATCTAATTCAATATTTTTAGCCCAAATTAAAGACGTTAAAAATAAACCATCTATTCGATCAGCACATAATTTAGGTCTTTTACAATCTATTAAAGGATATTTTTTAAAATCAATCATTTCATCTACTTTATAACCATCTTTATTTAATAAACATATTAATTCCTTATCCTTAATTAAAGTTTCTTTTAATCCTTCTTCCGTACTTTCTTGCATAATATAATCTTTATTTAAATAATCAATTACATGACTAGTAGCTGGTGTTCTAGCATCATGAAAAAGAGCTGATATTGTTTGTTTTTTATCTTGAGAAAAATTCCATACAATTAATGCTGTAGATATACTATGGTCAAGTCTTGATATATAATATTTAAAGTTATAATAAGCTTGATTACCATATTCCATTCCACAAAAAAAACTTATATCTTTTAATCTTGACATTGTATTTGTTTCAATATATGGAAATAAAAAGTCAGGTATTTCAGATGATAAAATATTAAAATATTTTTTAATTTCCGGAATTAAATTATTATAATATTTATAATATTTTCCCATATATATTCACCTCTAAATCAATACTTTATATTAATATGAAAATAAAGTAAAGAAAAAACTTAAATTACTATTTAATGCAAATTGAAATATTAAGTTTCTACACCTTGATACGAATGTTAATTTTTATTTATAAGGGTACAATAATTGAAGAATATATAAGTATCCTTTTTCTTATCACTTCGATTATTATTTTAATTACTCCACTATATATGGATCAGATGTTGTACCGCTTCCGGTTACCGATGATGTTGGTTTTAAATTTATTACCCCGCGTACTCCATTAGTAAAAGATGATTGATGGCCATGAAAAGATCCAGTCGTATCCAAACGCCATGGGCCAGCAATACCGACACTACTCAAAACGCGAGGCCCAATAGTCCACCATGTTTGATTATTATATAAATAATTAGTTGAATTAGCTGTGTAAGCCTTTAATCCAGCAAGAGCTAATTCATCGGGAGTTAATAAACCTATCGGGTATGTTAATGCTCCATTTCCAATAGTTGTATCATTTGCAGTGAATCGATCATTTTTAAGACCACATTTTATATTGGGAGTTTTAGTAGTATCTAGTCTATAATATGCTGCATAAAAAGTATTACTAGTTCCATATCCTGTTCCGGTTGCTGCTCCTCCGACTTCACTTCGAAGTTGTCTATCATTACAAAATAAAGTATCGGATATATATGCACTAGATGAAGATAAATTAGTAGAATACCAATTATCTAAATATGTTTTGATTGCGCTATCGTAAGTATTTGTTGTAGCTTGAGCTCTTGATGTTGATGCTGTTGTTCCTTAAGGTGAAAACATATACCCAACAAACTTAGCATCACCATCAGTTGTATTAAAAACTGATGATCCCATATTAGTTGCTGCTCCAGTCGAATTTATTGTGCAACTATTACTTGGGCATGTTCCATTATATATTATACGAATACTTTCATCACCATTGATACGAACAATTTTCCACTGAAAATTAGCAAAGATTAAATTATTATTTATATAGTCTTTTGCGCCTCTAAAATAATAACTAGTTCCATAATCATCATCCATTTTATACATTAAATTTTCAGTACTACCATTTGAATTATCAAAAGTACCTGCTGGAGCAGCAGTGATATTATTTTTTCCACTATACTGGGCTAATATTTTATTACCTAAACTGGTTTCATCTGTAACAATATAAGGACTTGATGCTGAACCATTTCCCATTACTTCCAGTATTAGTTGATGTCAATTTATATTTTAATGAGCCATATGAAAAAGTATTAGATTCAACTACTAAATTTAGATTATAATACATAGTTAAAGTAGTAGTATTATTTCCAGTTATATTAGCAGTAAAAAACGCATAACTAAAACCTAACAATAGAAAAAATAAAGAAATATATATTAATTTTATTAAAATTTTATTGATTTTTTTAAGTTTGATCAC
>Ga0265294_10008685_pt1 | contig 11808 bp, 10 predicted proteins | sample MunlanPumphouse3_FD_192504 | JGI IMG/M metagenome (GOLD analysis project Ga0265294, IMG submission 192504) | Groundwater microbial communities from a municipal landfill in Southern Ontario, Canada - Pumphouse #3 | ecosystem: Environmental > Aquatic > Deep subsurface > Groundwater | place... | reverse complement strand
GATTGTCCCACGATACGAGCGGTATGAGCACTCATTCATGGGACTGATTCACCTGGCATGCAGCGTCATGATCGCGAGAGTATTGGGATGACCTCTTCGCTTCCCCATCTATCTCCATCGTAATGACGAATGCACCACCCATGATAGGTGCGAAAGTGCTACGAGACAGGTGAATTGATGACCACATTAATGCGGCTGTCCACCCCGATACCGAGCATGACATGGGAATAGATACAGGGGCGGCGGACCATATTCCTGACCCCCGCACAGAAGAACGCCCCAAGAAGATAACAATGGTTGCGAGAGATAATATGCTCACCATTGATTTAGCACAGAGAAATCCAGAGTTATGGGATCTTTTTACAGGAAAAGAAGAATATAATCCTGAGGTCGTCGATCGGTTCTGACGCATACAGTCCAACGCTGGCGGAAACCAGAACATCATTGAACCTCTCGTCTCCCGTTACCTCATCGAACGCGAGTGCAAGTTTGAGTATCCTGACGGACGGCCTTTTGCGATCTGCCTTACCCACGACATTGACCACCTATACCAACCGCTTCTTGAGAAGGGGTTGGCTACAGCCGTGGCGATCCGGGATCGGAATTTTCGGAAGGCTCTGCAGACGATCCTTCAGTTCCACAACAAGCGCCACCCGTGGTGCAACCTCCGCGCCATCACTGAGATTGAGGAGCATTATGGGGCCAGGTCAAGTTTCTTTATCCAGGCATTGGATCCCGACGATCAGGATTATACCTACGATGTTTCGGATCTGGAGAGTGAGTTAGGGGAGATCGCGGACGAAAGCTGGGAGATCGGGCTGCATGGAGGGTACATGGCATCAACTGGCCTTGAGGGACTCGTAAACGACAAACAGAGGCTTGAGAGAATCCTCGGAAAACCTGTCGTCGGCTACAGAGCCCATAGCCTCAGGTTCAAAGTACCTGATACCTGGGAACTGCTCGCAGAGGCGGGTTTCAGATACGACACCACCTACGGATATGCAGATCACGTCGGTTTCCGGAATGGTATGTGCCATCCGTTTCAACCGTTTAACCTGAACACCGGCCGGTTTTTGTCGACATTATGGAGCTGCCCCTTGTGTTCATGGATCGAACATGCCTCACCTACCTGCAACTTGATGCCCGCGCCACCTATGATCTTGCGGTCCGGCTGATCGATGCCGTAGCAGCATGCCACGGCGTGCTGACACTCCTCTGGCACAACACCACTATGGACGGGGCACTTCTCGGAGTGTATGAAAAGATCCTGCAGTACTGCTCGGATAGTGGGGCATGGATGACAAGTGGAGACGAGATCAACTCGTGGTGGCAGAAACTAGGCACCGGCCCATCTTCTCAGGAGAAGCCGCTCATACCAGGAAACTAAGTCCACTCCGGCCGCCGGTGCGCCCCAGGCATGACGAGACTTTACGATAGACACCTCCTGTGAGAGATATATAGAAGAGAAGACCTAGAAAGCATCTCGCCGTGGAGAGTCGCGGAAATACCCCACGTGGAGGTCATTCAGGTGAGAAGACTTAATTGTGCAGCTCTTTCCATACTCCTGATACTGGCGGTTACTCTTTCGGTAAAGGCCTTCTATCTCGGTGATCAGGCTGCGTCGGAGACTACGCTAGGCGGGAATGCTACACAGGTGCCGAGGATCACAGTTGCCGCAAGTGACAGCAGTGCCGCTGCCAGGGCCTCGGCTGATTACCTCTGCGACGGGGTGAATGACCAACAGGAGATTCAGGTGGCCCTCGATGCCCTCCCTGCAACCGGCGGAGAGGTCATCCTGAGCGAGGGGACGTTCTGGTGTACAGGGAGCATAGTCCTGCCACCGGAAACTGCCCTGACCGGCCAGGGTGCCGGGAAGACGGCTATTGAGCTCAATAATTCGATAATTCACCTGAAACATGATAGCACATCCCTCCAGGAGTTCAATATCTCCGGCTACCAGTATGACTGGGAACGCCAGTGGGACGCCCCGGTGTTTATCACAACGAGCAATGTCTCCATCCGTGACGTCACCGGAACTGCAGACAACACCGTACACGCGGTCTTCTTTGTGGCAAATTTGGACACAACCAAGGAAGGCAAGGTTATCGAGAACATTGAGTTCTCGGGGTGCAGGGCACAGGACCCCGGAACGTTCGGCTTCATGCTCAGTGCGTCGCAGGCCGCGACGAACAAACTGATACGAAACGTCACGTTCATCGATTGCGAGGTGATCAACTGCGGGAGATACAGCCGGTATGACCCCTGGGTAGCGGGGTTCAATTTCGCTGAACAGAATGACATAGAAGACCTGCAGGTGATCCGGTGTCGTGCCGAGGGGAACTGGGAGTCCGGGTTCTATGTCGAGTCGCCCCGGAATAAGACCAGCGTTGTGATGATCGATTGCACCAGCAACGAGAACGCACAGAAGGAGAAGACCGGTGTGGCCCAGACCGTCTTCGGTGCAGGATACCTGGTGAACGGAGATATGTGCCTGGTAAACTGCACATCGGAAGGGAACTATATTGGCTTCTACTGTAGCGGTGGGGGTTTTGAGGTCATCAATTGCATCGATAGATCCTCCCTGTTCGGATATACACTCATTAATCTGACCGATCCGGAAGGGACACGCCTGACATCCTGTAGTGCCACAGGGGAATTGCACCCGATCTTCTTTGGCGGGGGTGACATGGTCGATGTGACGCTCGATAGGCTTACAATATCGTTAGACAACGAATCCAGTGAGAAAGCGGGTATCACTGTAACGCGTGACGTCCGGAGCGCACCTGAGATCCTCGTACAGGACTCGCACATTCAGGGGTACCGCTACGGCATAAATAACACCGCAATGGGCGCTGTACGGGTCATAAATGTAGATGTCTCTGGAGCCGCCGTAGATTTCATCAATTGCGAAGTTCAGGACGGGCCGAAACCGGTTCCTGTTGCACCCATGCTTTTCCGTGAAGTGATACTTCAATTCGATCACGTTTTTCCGGGTAGTGCTCCAGGAAAAAACTGGTAATGGAAACACTCTCATGGTGTGAGTTTTGTCCTGAACGTAAGTTATTGCTCAACCGAACCCCGTTAGATAATCTGGAATTGATCTTCGGTTGTATGCCGGAGCACAACCGAGCGATGGTGTCACCACCAGGGCGTACCCCTCAGAGAACGCCGACCTCGCCCGGTGCCATCTCGCGATGAGCAGATTAATATATTGATAACTCCATCCCGGGTTAACTCGCAAGCACGGTGATGACATTGCCGGAATAGCGAACATGAGAAAGAGGTTTAAAGTGAGGTTGAGGACAACTTCCGCGAAGATCGTGGGTGCTCACCCATAATCATACGATAGCGAAAATGGTGCCAAAGGTATGTCTGCACTCGAGGTATGCGAGATCTTGCCGGAAGACTACTTTCGGTGGGACGACGTCGTGAGAGCGTCTCTTGAAGGGACTGTCTTCCATCTGAGCGACTGGGTAACAACTGTTGGGGGTTTAACTCATAGAAAAACCACAATTCTTGGAGTCTATCAGCAGGGCGGCAATCTTCTTGGAGGCTGTGCGCTCTATGTGCGCCCATCCTGGATGATCCCCTCTGCAACCACGGATGCTCCCCTGACGCCGTTTGGAGGTATCTGCATCCTCCCATCGGAGAGCATGAAGGGCAAGAAGCAACTACTTTACAGACATTCGATCATACGGGCGCTCAGGGATCACCTGGCCACTCGCTTCGATGCTATCCATCTGACGAACTCTCCTGGTCTTGTGGATATACGCCCGTTCATCTGGGATGGGTGGAAGAGCAGCGTGCTCTTCACCAACTATCTCATGCTCTCCGATGCCATTGTCGACACCACATCGCGAACTGTGAGGAACGCCCTGAAACAGGCGGCAAAGAACGGGATCACTGTTGAAAAAAGAGTCGACAGCACACTATACTACGATCTCTTCCGAAAAACGTTCCAGAGGCAGAATCTTGCTCCACCGGTCTCTGAGGAATTCCTTGACGGGATGATTGCTATGATTGATACCAGGCAAATCGGCGAGATGTGGCACGCAAAGACACCCTCGGGGGAGACCGCAGCTTCAACAATCGTCTTACGAGACAATCGGCATGCCCACGCATGGTCAGCAGCATCCAACCCGGAACTGAGAGAGACCGAAGCGCATACGTACCTCTTCCAGGAGATATGCAAGGATCTGCACAGCCGGGGATTTAATGGGTTCAACCTCCAGACGGGCAACACCCCGCAACTTTCGGCGTTCTATGCAAGTTACCATCCGGTCCTGACCCCCTATTACCAGGTCGCAGCGACCACCCTCAGGTCAAGAGCCGCCTACGCCGCAAAGAGTACCGTCGATACCCTCATCCGGCGCTGACGGCGGCCGGGGAGAGGGACCGGAGGTGCCTGCCAGTGAGTTGCAAGACGCTACCCCCCTTTCCGCGAGCCTATTTTGGTGAGGAGTTCCACGATATCGGTGATATCCTTGGGGGTAACGTAACAATGGACGGGGATGTTGATGAGACGATCCGCAATATGCTCACTCGTCTGCAGGTCTTCTCTCCTGTGCGGGATCAGGACATCATAAGGGTAGGTGAGGTGGATGGGTTTGGGCCACTGGAAGTTTCCGAGCTCAAACCCGCATTTGTATGCCAGTTCGGTGATCTCCGAAACGGGATAAGAAGTATTGTTGAGCACGTTCAGTTTCAGGAAGGCCGGTTGCTTTTTGCCTGATATGGTGAGCATACCATAGGCATCCTGCCCGTCCAGTTCGGTAAGATATTGCTCTGCGTTCTCGTTCCTGATCCTGTTCACCGCATCAAGATGGTCCAGCGCGACAGATCCGATGGCTGCTCTGTAGGTGTTCATGAGCAGATGCTTGGATTCCACGTGCTCGCGGGGAGGGGTCCTGAAACGATCCCTGAAGCCAAGTAATCGCCGGGAGACTTGCTCTGGAAGGATCCCCTTCCGTGACCTTGATTGTGAAACTCGCACGTGCTTTTCCAGGTATGGAAGAAGCGCCGCCTGGAGTTCCTCCTCCGTGGTAGCCGCCCCTACTAGGCCATTCATCTCTTCAAACAATCTTTTATCACGCCGATAGCACTCTTCTCCAAACGTCGCCGTCAACCTGGTCTTATACACCGGACGCTGTAGCGCAAGATACTCAAGCAACATTCCGTAGATAAAACACTTCTCAGAGTACTGAGGTGCTCGTCCGTAGGAATCAACGGTTTTTTTAACAGCGTCGATGAGATCGCGATGGTTCACGGCGAGGATCCCTCCCTGGCCGGTTGTCATGTGCTTCTCGTAGTTGAAACTGAATATCGACATATCCCCGAACGTGCCGATTTTTTTCCCGCTATAGGTAGCGCCGAGACACTGAGCGCAATCCTCTATCACATAACACCCGTTTTCATGTGCGATGGAGGAGATCGCATCGATGTCGCAGGGGACTCCAAAGAGATGCGTTGCTATGATGACTTTCGTCTTCTCCGTTACACTTCTTTCGATTGCGTCGATATCTGCGTTCAGATCGTCGGGCGAGTTGTCGACGAGAACTGGCTGTCCTCCTGCATCCAGGATAGCGTCGACGACGCCCTTAAACGTGAAACTCTGGACGATCACCTCGTCTCCATGAGATATAGGAAGAGACTTCAGCGCGATGAGAAGACCTGCGCGCGCCTGGTCTGTCGCGAAGCACTGTGGAGCACCGATGTAGCGTGCAAACTTTCTCTCAAACGCCTCGATCGTTTTTCCGTCAAGTGTCTGGTCCGATCGAATGCGATCCACAATTTCTTCGACATTCAGGTATGAACCAAATCTAGCTAGCATCTCTCATCACCTGGATAAAGCCCAAAATACATCGCAGCACGTAAATGAGGCCGGAATTCTTTCCCCGACATGGCCGATCTGCTCGCAGGGGACAATACGCACCTCCCCTATATATATAATTTCAGAGTCCCGGTATCATCGCATGGACTTTGATCCAACCGCACCGGACCTTCCCCTTCTCCTGCATCCATTCACCCCAGTTGGTGACCCTGATCCCGGTGCTATCGACGGCGACGATAGCACCCTCAGCAAGGAACTCAGGAACAACCGTGAGCGCAAGATCCGGGCGATTGATCCGGTGGAAGAGGATCGTGTAACCGGTTGCCCTGAGTGAGACAACGTCCGCACCCAGGGCGCGGGGGCGATTGGTTTGTGGAAGAGGATCGTGTAACCGGTTGCCCTGAGTGAGGGGGTGTATTTCGCGAGCTTCCGGGTAAACCCCTCCATCTGGCGGTAGGGCATCTGGAGGAAGACGTGAATGCAAGCCAACCAGGCAATGAAGGGTTCCGGATACCGATATGATCGACTGCGCCTGCCAGCATTCATCCGGGCCAGGAGTTCATCCCACTGGTCGATGAAGTCAAGCGAGAAGTAGAACTCGCCGCGCTTGACCAGACGTTCACTATATGGACTCCAGTCAAGATTGTCAGGGTACGGGCGTCCCCAGCGTTCTTTCTGTGGCATGGAAGGCCGGCAGGGGCACCCTTCATCTTCACCTTTTGTGGTCGGGTAACCAAACTTATTCAACACGGCAATGCAACCACAACTCATATATATGATACTGCAGTAGAGGGGGGGGTGGGATGAGGATCTGTTATATATCTACGTGGACTGCAAGTACCGAAAAAATGGCAAAATTCTTTGCAAAGAGAGGGGATGAGGTCCATTTCATAACATTCGACGATCCGATGTACGACTACGATCCCGAAGAAGTTATAGTGCACGACCTACGCAAGTCAAGTAGATCTCCGGTGCATCAGAGACTGCTCAATTCGATACCCTACCGGACAATCCGGGCTCGGCAGGAGATTAACAGAATTCAGCCGGACCTCATCCACTCACATTACGTCACGGAATACGGCATCATCAGTTTACTCTTGAGGAGGCACCCCTTCGTCGTGTCAGCATGGGGTTCAGATGTTCTGGTCGACCTCAAAAGCAGGATGGGGCCCTTTATTCTTCAGGCTCTCAGGACCGCAGACCACGTTCACTGCGACGGGAAAAACACGTTTCGCGTGGTAGTCGATCAGGGTATCGACCCGCAGAAGGTATCGCTCATCTACTTCGGGGTTGACACAGAGATGTTCAGGCCGAACCTGCGTGGCGAAGAGCCAGCAGATAAGGCTGATCCCGTAAAGCGGATCATCAGCACACGGATGCACCGCCCAATCTATGATGTCAGCACCCTTATTGAGGCTATCCCGCTTGTCCTCGAGAGTTACCCCGATGCACGGTTCACCATTGTGGGAGGTGGCCCCCTGAAGGAGACGCTCATGGAAACTGCAAGGAGGACGGGTATCGATAAGGTTACGGATTTTCCCGGAGTCATTCCCAACAGACGCCTGCCGCACCTGCTCTGTGCTGCTGATATCTACGTCTCAACATCGCTCTCTGACTCGGGCCTTGCTATCAGCACCGCCGAAGCAATGGCATGCGGGCTGCCCGTGATCATCACGGACTTCGGCGATAACGCAAATTGGATAGAGGAAAACAAAAACGGGTTCATCATACCAATCCGTTCCCCGCAGGCATTGGCAGAAAAGATCGTCTACCTCTGCAAGCATCCGATGGAAAGAGAGCAGATTGGGAAGAACAACTGGCTCAAGATGTCAGAAAAATACAATTACCACAAAGAAATGGAAAAACTCGCTGATGTGTACTCGCACCTGGTAAAAAGAGGGATAAAATGAAGTTACTTATCACTGGTGGTGCAGGCTTTGTCGGGTCGCATCTTTGTGACAGGTATGCAAAGCGGGGAGATACTGTTCTGTGCCTGGACAACTTCCTGAATGGCAACCTGACCAACATCCGGCACCTGCTCAAGTACCGGAACTTCAAACTGATTAACGGCGATGTCAAGAATTTCGATCTCCTGGAGAAACTGATGCGGGATGTGGATGCTGTCATTCATCTGGCAGCACAGATTCATGTCGATCGTTCCATCATCGAACCGAAGTTAACCTACGAAACAAACGTGCTCGGGACACAGAACGTGCTCGAGGTTGCCCGGATGTATGATGTTGGAAAAGTGATTCATGCCTCTACGAGCGAAGTCTACGGCTCTGCTCAGTACTCTCCGATGGATGAAGCACACCCGTTAAACGCACCACATCCATATGGCGCGAGTAAAATCGCAGCAGACCGGATGTGCTATGCATACATCAACACCTACGGGATGAACATTGCTGTCGTCCGGCCGTTCAACATCTACGGTCCGCGCCAGAAGGACTCCGGGTACGGCGGGGTCATATCTATCTTCATAAGGAGAGTGCTGAATGGGAATCCGCCAATTATTTATGGTGACGGGAGCCAGACGAGAGACTACACCTACATCTATGATGTTGTGAGAGCGTATGACATCCTCCTCAACTATGAGGGGGTGCTGGCGGAGCCAATCAACTTTGGAACGGGCACCGAAATCACGATCCTCGATCTAGCCAAGAGGATCATCGACTTCTGCGGGAAAGATATAGAACCGGTCCATGTGGATCCAAGGCCCGGAGAGGTTCAGAGACTCATCGCCGATATTTCGAAGGCAAAGAAACTGGGCTGGAAACCGGAGTACCCGATCGACCAAGGCCTCGAAGAACTCGTTAACTGGTATAAGAATTACCGGTTTGAAGAATGGACAAAACCACGCTAACGGTGGGGTCTCCAGCGGTTACATCTGAACTGCGCACAGCACTCAGGGATGTGGGGGCAGGCCAGAAAACCATGCTGGCCGTGCTGGGAGGCGCTGACAGGGCGCCCTCCGATACACCCGGATTCCGAGAGACCCGCGGAAGTTATTTATATCATATGAGCGGGATAACTGCCTTATCCGGCTCGCAATGACGTAAACTTCAGAGAGCATACAGGAGGGGGTATAAAATGCAGGTACCACTTTTTCAGATATTCTGGAATGACAGTGACATCGAAAAGATCAGAGACGTAATCAGACGGGGCATGTTCTGGACGACCGGCCCTGATGTCGAGAGATTTGAAAAAGCCATCTGTGATTATACCGGTGCGGGATACTGCACGACATTCAACTCCGGCACTTCCGCACTTCATGCCGGGCTTCTGGCCCATGGGATCCGTGCAGGGGATGAGGTCATCGTCCCCTCGTTCACATTCATTGCGACAGCGAATGCACCGCTCATGGTGGGCGCAAAACCGGTCTTCGCGGATATCCAGAGAGAAAATATGGGGATGGACCCAGAAGACGTGCAAGAGAAGATCACCAAAAACACAAGAGCCATCATCCCTGTTCACTACGGTGGATGCCCGTGCTCGATAGAAGCGATACGCGAAATCGCAGCAGATCACGACCTCCTCCTCTTTGAAGATGCTGCAGAGGCATTCGGAGCCAGGGTACAGGACAAAGGAGTTGGAACCTTTGGTGATCTGGCCATGTTCAGTTTCTGCCAGAACAAGATCATCACAACCGGGGAGGGAGGCGCCATCGTCACCGATTCAAAGGATCTCGATGAACGGTTGAAGCTGATCAGGTCTCACGGACGACAGGAACACGGCAATTACTTTTCCTCATCAGAGTGTGCGGATTATGTCAGTTTAGGGTTTAACTTCCGGATGCCGGACATCCTGGCAGGTCTCGGGTTGAGCCAGCTGGAGAATGTCGACAGAGTCATCGAGATGCGGCGTCACTGTGCCGAGTGTTACAGACAGGAACTATCAGGAATCAGACAGATCGAGGTTCCAGAGACCCCGCCGGGGAGTATCCACGTATACCAACTCTTCTCAATCCTGATCAACGGAGGCGGCATAACCAGGGATGACGTCATCAGGCGGTTACAGGGCTTCAACATAGCATCAAAGGTGTACTTCTCTCCGGTTCACCTGACACACTTCTACCGGGACGCATTTGGGTACGCTGGAGGAGAACTGCCCGTCACCGAGGAGGTCGCCGGGAAGATACTCAGCCTGCCGATGTATCCAACCCTGCAACGCCACGAGATCGCTTATATTGCAGGGGTGCTACGGAACATGGTGGGTTGCTGATGACCACACCCGCACGACCGCACTTCCCCGATACTAGACATGGCACCGGGGCGGGGACAGAGGTGCAGGCCCGGCCCCTGGCCTTGCCCTGTGGGAGGGCAACCTAGGAGGCTGCAGAAGACTATGAAGGCCGAGACTATGCCCTACCTCAATATGGCACAGGAAGATCCCAAATTGTGGGACCTGTTTACAGGAAAAGAAGACTACAATCAGGAGACCATCAGCCGGTTCAGGCATATACCACCCAACAGCGGCGAAAACCAGAACACCTTCGAACCACTCATCTCCCGCTACCTCACTGAGCGCGGGTGCGAGTTCGAGTATCCGGACGGGCAGCCCTTTGCAATCTGCCTTACGCACGATATCGATCACATTTATCAACCGCTCCATGGAAAAGCGCTGATTGCGGCCGCCGCAATCCGGAAACGGGAATACCAAGATGCTCTACGGATGATCCGCCAGTTCCGTAACAAACGGTATCCCTGGTGCAACCTCCATGACATTGTCAGGATAGAGGAGCGTTACGAGGCCAAGTCAAGCTTCTTCATCCTGGCGTTGGACCCCGACGATCAGGACAATACGTACGATGCTTTGGATCTGGCGAGCGATCTGGGGGAGATCTCGGACCGGGGCTGGGGGGTCGGGCTGCATGGGGGATACAAGGCATCTGAAAGCTTCGAAGGACTCCTGAAGGATAAAAAGAGGCTTGAGGGAATCCTCGGAAAACCCGTTGTCGGCTACAGAGCCCACAATCTCAGGTTCAAAGTGCCCGAGACCTGGGAGCGGCTCGCAGAAGCAGGTTTCAGGTATGACACCACCTACGGATATGCAGATTGTGTCGGGTTCCGAAATGGCATGTGCCACCCATTTCAACCATTCAACCTGAACACCGGCCGGTTCGTTGACATTATGGAACTACCCCTCGCATTCATGGATCGGACATGCCTCACCTACCTGCAACTCGATACACGCGCCACCTATGATCTTGCCGTCCGGCTGATCAATACCGTAGCGGCATACCATGGTGTGCTGACACTCCTCTGGCACAACTCCACTATGGACGGGGCACTTCTCGGAGTGTATGAAAAGATCCTGCAGTACTGCTCGGACAGCGGCGCATGGATCACGAGCGGAGAAGAGATCACCTCTTGGTGGCAGAAACAGGGCATCTGCCCATCACCACAGAAAAAGCCCCCCGTGCTGGAGGAGCGAGGTTCATCTCAGTCCCCGGTGCGTCCCGAGAGCAACTGAGCGCTTACGACAACACCTCCGAAGATATATATAGAGGAGAAGATACGGGGAACGCCGCATCGTGACAAAACATGGCAAGTATCTTCACTGGACACCTCACGGCGAGGTGAGAGGGCTGAATCGTGCATGCCTTTCCATACTCCTGATACTGGTGGTCACCCTGACCGTAACGACCCTCCAGCTCAGCAACCAGGATGTACCAGGGCCTGCGCCCGGCGGGAACGTCACACAGGCACCAGAGGTCACGGTTGCCGCAACGGCCGTCAGGACTGTAGCCGCAAGCGACAGCAGCGCCGCTGCCAGGGCATCGGCCGACTACCTCTGCGATGGGGTGAACGACCAGCAGGAGATCCAGGCGGCCCTCGATGCCCTCCCCACCACCGGCGGAGAGGTCATCCTGAGCGAGGGGACGTTCTGGTGTACAGGGAGCATAGTCCTGCCACCGGAAACTGCCCTGACCGGCCAGGGTGCCGGGAAGACGGCTATTGAGCTCAATAATTCGATAA
>Ga0265294_10008683_pt1 | contig 11809 bp, 8 predicted proteins | sample MunlanPumphouse3_FD_192504 | JGI IMG/M metagenome (GOLD analysis project Ga0265294, IMG submission 192504) | Groundwater microbial communities from a municipal landfill in Southern Ontario, Canada - Pumphouse #3 | ecosystem: Environmental > Aquatic > Deep subsurface > Groundwater | place... | reverse complement strand
TTTCACCTAGAGTTAGAGCAAAAGTTTTTACTAGAATATCAATAGAGGCCGAGGATTGCTTCATTAACAACTGCAGAGATGAGTTGTTCAAAATGGGGACTCCGTAGGGAGAACTTAGAAAATCATTGACATCTTGAGTAATTGTTGTTAAGCCCAACCAATATTTTCGAGCTCTTTTAGCCATGCCAAAAAGAAAAGAAGCGCCATCTGGTGATTGCATAACCACCCAGGCCTCATCAATCATAACCACTCTCTTTTTCATTTCACCTCGGATTTCATTCCAGATATGATGAAGAATAATATACATGGCCATTGGTCTCAACTCTTCCTCCATATCACGAATGCCAAAAACGACTAAATGTCGGTCAATGTCAGTGTTGGTGTAATTATTGAAAAAATTAGCGTAACTTCCGCGAGTGAATTTGCGAGTACGTTGGCTGAGTGATTCGGCTCCCTCCATACTTTCTAAAATAGCCTGAAAATCGCTCATCAGTGGTGGTTTAACTCGGCTGAAATCAGAATCGGGAGTAATGTCTTTGGCTGCGTAAGTTTCAACGATCGCCTGATCAATAATAGCGTCTTCTTCTGGCGATAATCCACCTAACATAATTCGAAAAAGGCCAACTAACTCTACAGTATTTCGCCGCAAAGCATCTTCAGGTTTTTCATCAACTCCTACTTTCGGCAAATCGAAAGGATTTAAGTAGTTAGGCGAATTAAGGGATATTTTAATGAAGGTGCCATCAGCTGCTTCACTAAGAAATTCATATTCATTTTCCGGATCAAGAATCAAAACATCAACTCCTTCCATCATTAATCGCAAAACTTCTAATTTAGCGGCATAACTCTTCCCTCCACCTGATTTACCGAAGATAACCATATTGGCGTTTTCTAGGGAGAATCGATCAAAAAGAACTAAAGAATTGTTGTGTTTGTTAATACCATAAAGGATTCCCTCATTCGAACTCAAGTCAAATGAAACAAAGGGAAAGACGCTTGAAAGAGGAGAAGTATTCATTGGAGTGTGAACCATCAATTCATCCATTCCATAAGGGGCGCAGGTGTAAAATCCTTCTTTCTGTTGGAAAGAGGCTGGTTTGATGTAGACTAAACGCGACTCCAGAATGGATCTAATCTCAACCTCGATATCACGTAATTCCTTTTCGTCATTACCAGAAATAGCGAAATAAATACCAACTTGGAACATCTTTTCTTGGGCGGTTCGGAGTTTATCTCTCAAATCTTCAATATCTTGAAAAGCTGTTTCTAATTCGGGATCACGGACCAGACCTTTTTCTTCCCGGTCCATTAATTCAGCCTGGATCTCGGTAGTCTTTTTACGTAATTTTTTTAAAACAGGCGTTGTCTCGATCGGATGGAAAAAGAAAGAAATGGTAATGGGGCGGCTCATATTAATAATAGGAGCCAGCCAGCCAACCGACAAATAACGAGGATAAGAAAAGACAAAAAGACTTCGAGTTAGTCGCCCGCGGAGGTCAATACTGTTTTGATTTATTTGGATTGATGGCGGAGCGATTAAATCATGTAAAGTAACTGCATGTCCACCCCGGCTGGGTTGACTTGAATCACTCTTTTTATTGAAAACTTCTTTTAGTTTATCTAACATAATCATTCAATAATTTCTGGCATTATCGACGGATAGTATCCCTGTTCAGCTGAGTCAGGATGATGTAACGCCCAGAGCATTTCAATTAGTTCTGGTGAGGTTAGCGGAACAGCTTCAAGCTCGCAACGCCGTAGTCCAATAGCCACGAATTCCATTCGTTGTAGTAGCTGAGATCGGGCTCTCTTAAAAGAATCAGCTGAGATAGCCGAAGCGGATCGATCTCGACGCTTTAAAATCTCTCGAGCAGCAGAAACAGTTCCCTGTACTTCGGCCAAGGTGTAGGGGACAACCACGTAAAAACTCTTGCTCATAATATCACCTCTCTCCAGGATATCATTAATAAATCGTCGATAGTCAGAAGTTTGAGCTTTAATCAAGTCGTTGGTTTGACGAGCTTCAATTTTTTTTAGTTTTTCTAAATAGCCAGTCATATTAACTCGCCGAGATTGAACCAATATTTGAGCTGTAAAATCGAGCGAATTCAAAAAATTCTGAAACTGATAAATAATAGCTTGTTGTTCGTCAGATGATTTAAGGGCAAAATTAATCGACGAAACCATCAAAACCCCCCGGAGTCCACCGTTTTTTAAAAGAATTACACCTTCTTTAATTTCAGCAACTGGTAGAAATTGTTGGCTGGCTCCTTGCATAATTATTAACTGGTCTCAATACGACTTTTTAATTTTTCTAAGCGACTTCGAGGCGAGAGTTCCATCAAAGCCTGATCATCTTCATGGGTTTTAACTTCTTCTTTTTTATAAGGCTGGCTACTGATTATCGGAAAATCCTGAGGAGTCTCCGATTTTCTCCAAAGATATTGGCGAGTTGAAACTAGATGTTTGATAGCCGAAACAATGACATCAGATAAAGGACGACCACCTGGTTTCCAAAAAGCTAAACCAACGGCTAGAATAGCCACTAATAAAATCATAACAATTGCTGCGGCGGTTGGTAAGATAGCCCAGAACAAAAGACAAAGACCAGCGGCTACTCCGAGGAAAAGAGCCTGTTTTAAGCTAAGTGGTCCGACAATTCTGGTCTCCCTTTCAATAAATTGGGGAACAGGATATTGCATGTTTATTCAACTGGTTCTCGATAGGGGTCGTTAATTTTGTTTTGATTAGAGGATGATCCGGGCCGAGCTTTATTTACCTCTGGTTCCTTTTCTAAACCATAGAATGCATTTAAATCAGCTCGAATATGATTAAAGATAAAGGCATCCAACTCTCCTTGGACAAAACCTAGTTGTTCTTCATTAAATTCAATTCTTCTTTTTAATTCATGTTTTATCTCAATCGGAGAGAGTAATCCCAGAATTACATCATAAACCAATCCAGCCAATTCCCATCTTTCTTCTGAATTAGCTTGTAGCGTCGAGCAATATGATCGATAACGTCAATCATTTCGATTGAATGATAAGCATCACCAAGTCGATCAGGTAAATTATTAATTGCCCGCATTAGTTCAACGTGGCTTAAATTGTTTCGACGGCTTAATTTATCCATGAAGATTTTTTCTAATTTCATTTCTGACCTGCTCTTGTTTCTCTTTATCTAATCTTGAATAACGCCTCCAAAAATCTTGAGTTAGTGTGTCTAACATTGCTTTTCGCTCAGGCTGACCAGACAGTTCTTTAATTTCAGATGCTTGCTCGATTAAATCATTTTTAAGTTCTTGCCATTCAGATTTGTCAATTTCATTTTTAGTCCATTCAGCCGAACCAATTTCGGCCATAACTTTCTCTCGGTCGGCTTGGCTTAAATGTTTAAATTCAGGCCAAAGTTTTTTAACAAATAAATCTCTTTTTTCTGTTTCATCGTCGATTTTTTCTATTTCTTGTGTTATTTCAGTCATTTCTTGGATTAAATCTTGAACCTCCTGGGCTTCTTCCTGGGATTTCTTTTTTTGTTCTTCTTTGACAGTCTGCTGAATTCTTTCTTTCACTTTTTTTATTCCTATGCTTTCCTCGCTCGTCGTCGTAGAAGGATCTTGAGAGGGCTTAGTTGTGGTCTTACCGGAGCCACCTTGTCTTGTCCTAAGCGGAGACGGATTTTTAGTCTCTCTTTTTTCACCTCCGCCACCTCCGCTCGAGGGGGTAGAACTTAAACGATTATTCTTATCTGCTGGATTCTCGAAGTACCAATCTATATTATGTTGATCTTCTACCTCTTTTTGTTTTCTGAGACGCTCTTCTTTCTCTTTTTGTACTAAAACTTCTTCTTCTCTAGAGTATTCCTCAATATACCATTGATGTTCTAATATTTTCCGAGTGGTAGAGAACTCTTTTTGCATTCCCAATATTTCAGCCGCTTTCATCATCTTTTGGGCCATTGGACGCTTCTCTTCTATTTTGAGTCTTCTTAAGACAGCTAAAATGGTTTTTGGATGGGCCTCAATTAAATTATTTAAGATAATTTCTTGATTCTCTTTATCTTTGGCGTTACTAGCTTGCTGATAGATGTGGGCAATTAATTCAGCATCTTTTTCGCTGGCTTGTTTAATTACTTTTTCTAAAAATCCTCTTGGAAAACCAAGACTTGCCTCTCGATCTTTAATACTCTGACCATGGCGGCCAACCTGAGAGAGAATATATTGTTTGGCTGCATTTTCATAGTTTGATCCCATGTCGGCAAATACGGCTATCATTTGTTCATTCTCTTGTTCGTTGGGTGAAAAGTTCTTTAATATTTTACGAGCTTTATTTTCATCCTTGTTCATCATTTGCTGAATGATCATTGCGCGTCTTCTGGCTGGAGCCATTCCGCCAACCTTGGGGGCAAATCGGGGAGTCGGTTCGTAAAGCATCGTTTCTAATTCGGTTATGTCAGATTTCTGTATTTTTTGACCAAATTGAGAGTGTTCAAACTGTCTCTCACTTATCTGCTTTTCGGTGCTTAGGTAACGAGAGGCTTGAGCTTTAGCTTTGTTATCAGCCTCATCTTTCTCGATAATTGATTTAGCTACTTGAGCTCGAACAGCATGACTCTTTTTAGGATCGTTCCAGCCATCGGTGGAAATTTTCAGTCGCCCAGCTGTATCGTAGAGACTATCTGAGCGGGCTTTTTGGACAGCTCGATCTTTAACTTGAGCTGAACGGTATCGAGCTTCTTTGGTCGCCCATCGGCCAGCGCTCTTGTATCCTTTTCCGACATAGCCGCTGACGGTTTTAGTAAAAGAGGGGGCCAAACTGAGACTGACGATATAACCAATGTAAATTAAAATTGCTGGAATTAAGGGCTCAAAGGCTTGAACCGAGATCGAACCCTCGCTGCCTTGGGTAACTCCAGGAGCGCTTAATTGTTCTCCTATCCTATTGGCAGATTCGGACCAAATTGGTCCACCGCTTTTTTGGAACTGAGCGGCTAAGAAGATAAAGAAAGCAATTGGAATTCCGACAAAAGTCCAACTAATAAAGTTCGACCACCACTTTTGCCAGTATTTTTCTCCGCCCTTAAAAGCATAAGCTAGAAAAGCGACGGGAGAGATAATAACTAATATCCAAAGAATTACGTATCGAATTAAAAAAGTGGCAGAAAGTATTAAATATAAAAACCCTAAGAAAATAGCGACAAATCCAAGAGAAAGATTCTGAATGAGGGAGACCAGATGGTTCTCTCCAGGGTTTAAAATATTACCAAAACTATCTATAACCTGGCCCCCCATGGCAGCTGAAGTTGTGCCTCCCGACATCTGAAAAAAGTAGTTGGTTGCGATTTGAGATCCATCAATAATTAAACCCAGTAAAGCTGGAGTGAAATTTATTAAAAAAGCTAATCCGATTAATCGAACAAGAGTTCTTTTGCTGTCAAAATTTCCCATTCCCAAGGTCATTCGCAAACCAGAGTAAATAACGCCAATAACGATTCCAATATTAGCTAAATCTCGAATAATTAACCAGTTGGGATAGACAAAAGGGTTGTCAGGTCCAGTAAATGAGATGCTAATGAAATTAGCGTCTGTCACCAGCTTAAAAAGCATTTCAGTTAAGGCTAAAAAGCCTAAGAAGACGGAGTTAAGAACCAGAATAATAGAGCTGATAATGGCAAAAAATAAGTTCTGAGCAAATTGCCGAATAAAGGCATACCAGGGGACGCTATCGTCCTGAAGTGGCATCTGGTCATAGATAGTTTCTGCTGACACCGTGTTTTGGCCGAGAAGGGACGGGATTAGCGCCGAGGCGATAAAAATAACGGTTAAGGCGGCGATTAAAATAAGGCAAATTCTTTTCAAGGTTTTCCTTTTCATCTTGGTCTGATTATAACATTTTTATTGTCTAGAAAACAATTTTTTATCTTTCGCCAATCCTCTAGAGCCAAGGCTTCTGCTCTAATTTTGCCATTAAATCCGCATTGTTCTAATTGACTCCGACTAACATTAAAATGGGTAGCGAAATTATTTGCCAATGTTTTACGGGGAGAACTAAAACCGGCATTAACTAGTTCCACTAAGAATGGATCGGGCAAAGGACCAAAAGATTTTATTCTTAAAACAGCAGCATCGACTGCGGGGGTGGGATGAAAACTTTTAGCCGGAATTCGGCTTACAATCTGGCATTCGGCTTGTAACTGACAAAGAACAGCCAAACGATTACTTTTAGGTGGCCGGGCGCAAATTCTTTCAGCAACTTCTTTTTGAACCATTAGAACTATCAACTCAAGCGGTGGAGAAAGATTAATGAGGCGATTAATTAAGGGAGAAGTCAGGTAGAAAGGCAGATTAGCGACAACTTTATTAAAAGATCGTTCTTTATTCAGTAAAAAAGAACGGGCGTCTTCATTTAAGAGAGAGACATTGGCAAAATCACTGAGCTCCGCGGTTAAAACTTCAACTAACCGAGAATCTTTTTCAAGGGCGATAACTTCTTGTACTTGATTTGCCAAAACACGAGTTAAGGTGCCGAGACCGGAGCCTACTTCGAGAATTACATCGCTTTTTCTTAACTCGGCAGCTTCAACTATTTCTGCCAAGACCGAGGAGTTGATTAAAAAATTTTGCCCCAAGCTCTTTTTAGCTCGTAGTTTATATTTTCTTAGTAAATATTTGGTTTGATCAGCCAAATTGGATTTAATTGGGGATAAACTATTTGACATAAGGTTTAAATTTCGGTAAATTAACCATCGTCATGCATCTGTCAAAAAGGGTAATGGGAGTCTTCCTAACTCTTTCGATAGGACTGCTAATAACTGCTGTTTGGCCGGATTCACCATCCGAGCTATTATTTGATCAATACGAATTAAGCTCTTCTAATGAGTTTATACCTGCTTTAGATCGTTCGGAGAGCTTTGCTTTCTCTCATCTGAGTTTGATCGAAGATTCCAGTCTTCAGGTTTATACGGCACCTGGAGTGACCAATCAAACCCTGGGAACGCTTGTCGAAGGGGGTTATGATTACCAGAATCAAACATTTAATTATATTGTCCAAGTCGGCGACACTCTTTCTGGATTAGCTGAAAAATTCAATATTTCTATAGATACGATTCTCTGGGCCAATGATCTGAACCGCAATAATGCATTGCGGGAAGGAGACAGCTTGATCATTTTACCTATTTCTGGGGCCTTGCACCTAGTAGGGAAAAATGAAACTTTAAGTCAGATTGCGCAAGATTATAAAGTGCCTGAACCAGAGATTCTTTCTTTTAATGAAATTGGGAATGCTAATGAAATATTCGTCGGAGACCTTTTAATCATTCCTGGCGGGCAGAAACCAGTGGCTCCGCGGATTAGTACTCGGTCAACGATTGCTTCTTCTTATTTCATTCGACCGACGGCTGGATGGATCACCCAGGGTCTTCATAATTATAATGCAATTGATATTGCTAATAAATGTGGAACGCCGATTTATGCGTCAGCTGCAGGAACCGTTCAAAGAGCTGGTTACATCAATATTGGAGGTAACCGTGTGCAAATTCTTCATCCAAATGGCGTTGTTACCTATTACGGGCACCTCTCTCAGATATCGGTCAAAGCAGGACAAACCGTTGTCCAGGGGCAGCAGGTTGGTTTAATGGGAACGACTGGTCGTTCGACCGGATGTCATCTCCACTTTGACGTTCGGGGAGCTACTAATCCGTTGGCTCGTTATTCGGTTGGAACTTATCTCGGTTTTTAACAAGGACTTAAAGAAAAAGCGGCCAGAAGGCCGTCTTTTTTGATTTGATTAAAGAAGGTGGCCGCTGAAGATAAGATAGGCTAGCAAACCCAAGCCAACTAAAAGAAGAATGATCAAAAGTCGAGCGACAATTTTTTGTCCCCGATTGGGTTTTTGAGGGACAGGTCGAAAAATAACTCCTTCTTTTAACTCTGTTTCGAGTCGATCTTCGGGCTGAATCTCCTCCTCGCCTCTGACTCGCCGAAGAAACTTCTCCCGCTCTTCCTCTTCTTCGGCGGCGGAAGCCATTAATTGTTCAATGAAAGTATCTCGAGCGGTGGCGATATCAGCTGGCTCCTTGGGTTCTGGTTTTTCATCAGCCGGGACTTCTACTGCTGGAACTGACTCTTTAGTCTTTTCGGGGGCAGTAGCGGCGGCTTGACGCTTAGCTTCTTCTTGCTGTTTTTTCTCCTCGGCAGCTTTTTTCTCAGCTTCCAATTTCTGTTCTTCGGCTGCTTGTTGAGCTTCGGCGGCTTGTTTTCGAATTTCAGCTTGTCTTTTCTTTTCCGCCTCAGCTCGAAGGCGCTGTTCTTCAATTAAAAGCTGGCGTTCTTTTTCTCTTTGAGCAGCTTCTCTCTTTCTTAATTCTTCCTCTTCCTGCTTTCGACGAGTTTCCTCTTCCTGCTTCCGGCGCTCAGCTTCAATCTGTTGTTGACGGGTGCGGGTTAAAACTCCTCGTTTTTTCCTTTCGATAACAATTTGTTCTTGTTCAGCTCGTTGAGCTATCTTTTGGCGTCCGGCTTCGAGACCGAAAGCGAGTAAAATGTCTACTTCTCGAAGTCTCTTGTAAATCTGCTGTTCGCGGCTAACTAAGATTCGATAAGGTTCAATGATTTGGCGCTGCTGATCTCTCAAAGTCGAAGCTTTTTGTTCAATTTGCCAGCGCTCTTTTTCAACCGACTCTCTCTCTTTCTCAACCGACCAACGATCTTTAGTCAATCTCTTTCTTTCTTGGTCATTGGTGCAAGTTTCAATTTTTTGATGAAGGGTAGCTTCTTTCTCTTCTACCTTTTTCTCCTCTTCTAAAATAGTTCTTAATTCAGAACGAATTTGTTCTCTTTGTTTCTCTAAGGACTTCAACTGTTCAATTGGTTTTTCCTTGGCTGGCTCTAGTTCTTCTAATTCTCGACGAAGATTAATTTTTTCTTTTCTCAAGTCAAACTCTTCTTTTTGTTGGCTCAGTTTTTTCAGGCGTTCTTCATAATCTTGACGACGTTTTTGGAGTTCCTGATATTGATCTTCTAATCGAGACAAGGCCGCACCAAGTTCAGCTAACTCGTCTTTTTTGCTCCATTTTTCTTGCTCGGTCTCTCTCTGACGTTTTGCAATTTGCCATCGTTGTTCTTCAAATTTTCTTCTTTTCTCGCTTGTTGTAGCACGAGTTTCAGCCTGTTCTACTTGTTGGCGTTCGTTTTTTAATTCTTCTAAACGTTGAATTATTTTTTGATATTCTTGCTCTAACTGGTCTTTTTGTTTAGAAACTTTTTCTCTTTCGGGAATTAAAACTTTTTCTCGAGCTGGTACTTCGGCTAATTCAAGTCGGATTAACTCTATTTCTCTTTCTGTTTTTGACAAAGCATCAGTGACGTCTTCAACCTCTTTGATCTCCGGTAAAATTATATTTCTAGTCTGAGCGATTCTTTTAGCTTCATTAAAGACTTCTTCCCAGTGAAGCCTTTCTTCAGCTTTCTTCAGTGCCTCTTCTTTAGCTTTTCGCTGAGCTTCTTCTTCAGCTTTCTTCAGCGCCTCTTCTTTAGCTTTTTGCTGAGCTTCTTCTTCAGCTTTCTTCAGCGCCTCTTCTTTAGCTTTTTGCTGAGCTTCTTCTTCAGCTTTCTTCAGCGCCTCTTCTTTAGCTTTTTGCTGAGCTTCTTCTTCAGCTTTCTTTAGTGCCTCTTCTTTAGCTTTTTGCTGAGCTTCTTCTTCAGCTTTCTTCAGCGCCTCTTCTTTAGCTTTTCGCTGAGCTTCTTCTTCAGCTTTCTTCAGTGCTTCTTCTTTAGCTTTTTGCTGAGCTTCTTCTTCGGCTTTATGAGCACGCTCTTCTTCTTTCTTTAAGGACTCTGCTTTAGATCGTTCTAATGCTTCGGCTTTTTTACGTTCAGCTACTTTTTTCTGTTCTTCTAAAGCTTCAGCGGCTACTTTTTGGCGAGCTTCTTCAGCTTTCTGTTTTTCTTCTTCAATCTTCTTTCTTTCTGCTTCAGCCTTCTGTTTTTCTTCGGCGGCCATCGCCTGGGCCTTCTCTTTCGGAGAAGGCTCGGCTTGAGCTGGAGCCGTCTTGCTCCGAGGTCGAATTATTCCTCTTTCGGCTTCGGCTTGACGAATAACAGACTGAGCTTGTTTGAGCATCTCTTCAGCCTTGCTATCTACGACCTGTTTTGTACGACCAGGAATCTTTCCCTGTTCAAGCATCTCCAAGTCTCGCTGCATAGTCCGCACAACGATATTTTGCAACTTGGAAGAAGCCATATTAAAGTTAGTCTTTACTTCTTTGACGAGAGCGGGATTCGGTTGACTTTTGAGGAGCCTTAAACCCAGCTGCTTTCGCCGAAAGATTAATTCTTCCTTTTTCGTCTATCTCTACTACTTTGACCGGAATAACATCTCCGGTCTTCACCACGTCTTCTACCTGACCGATTCGATGGTTGGCAAATTCTGAAATGTGCACTAATCCTTCTTGGCCAGGCAAAAATTCAACCATTGCTCCAAAGTTAAAGATGCGAGTAACTTTTCCTTCAAAAGTTTCACCGACTTCGGCTTCATGAGTCATGGCCAAAATTTCATCAAGAGCTTTTTGTGCTTGAGGGCGATCCGGGCCAGCAACATAGACATGGCCATCATCTTCGAGGTCAATAGTTACTCCATGTTTATCAACTAGAGCATTAATCGTTCTACCACCCGGGCCAATAATCATACCAATCTTACTGGGAGATATCTGTCCACTGACTATCTTGGGAGCCCAGGGAGATAACTCCGTTCGAGGTTGATCAATTGCTTGAGCCATTTGATCAAGAATAAATAAACGGGCTTCTTTAGCCTGAGCCAAAGCCTCAACGATCATTTTCTTGGTTAGCCCCCGAATTTTAACATCGACTTGAATAGCCGTGACGCCTTGGCGAGTTCCGGCAACCTTAAAATCCATGTCACCATAATGATCTTCAGTTCCTTGTACATCAGTTACAATTTTGTACTGATTGTTTCCGGTTACTAAACCAATAGAGATTCCAGCTGCAGGGGCCTTGATCGGAATGCCAGCATCCATCAATGAGAGAGAAGAGGCGCAGACTGAGGCCATTGAAGTAGAACCATTTGAAGAAAGACACTCGGAGACAATGCGAATAGTATAAGGAAATTCTTCAACATCGGGGACGAGAGGACGCAAAGCTTTTTCAGCTAAATAGCCATGTCCAATTTCTCTTCTTTTGGTGCTACCAATTGGCTTAACTTCACCAGTTGAATAGGGCGGAAAATTGTAATGATGCATAAAACGTCGTTCACCCATCACCTCCATTCCTTCAAGCTTACGTCCATCTCCGGTTGGACCAAGAGTAACGATTGAAAGAACCTTGGTCAAACCTCTTTGGAATAATCCTGACCCATGAACACGAGGGACGACTGAAACCTCGGCCTGCAGTGGACGAATATCCTTTAATCCACGACCATCAAGGCGCTGATCGTGTTCTAGAACTTGCTGGCGAATAAAATGATAAAGTTCCTCTTCAAGGATAGTCAAGCCTTCGACTATAGACTCAGGGTGCTTTTCGTTTAAAAAGTCTTCTACTGAACGATAAAGTCGAGAGAGAATTTCTTTAACTTCTTGTTCAACTTGAACCGGGAAGAGATCCGTTAATTCTTTTTGAACAAATTTCCGAATCTCTTGATCAGCCGATGCCTCTAAAGATATTTTTACTTCCGGTATCGGGAGTTTTTCTGGATTGAATTGTTTAATAATTTCTTGCTGAAACTGAATTAAAGTTTTTAAAACCGGCTCAGCTTTATTTAATCCTTCAATAATTTGAGACTCTTCAGATTCTTTTCCG
>Ga0265294_10008682_pt1 | contig 11812 bp, 13 predicted proteins | sample MunlanPumphouse3_FD_192504 | JGI IMG/M metagenome (GOLD analysis project Ga0265294, IMG submission 192504) | Groundwater microbial communities from a municipal landfill in Southern Ontario, Canada - Pumphouse #3 | ecosystem: Environmental > Aquatic > Deep subsurface > Groundwater | place... | reverse complement strand
TTGAGCCCATCATTTTTAATTTGTTGTGCATTTAAAAGTTCTTGGAGTGTTTGTTGGGTTAAAAAGGATTGGACTAAACTGTGTAAAAGAGTACCTTTTTGTGGTTGCATATCGGGCTTTGAGAAAATATTGATTTGAAAATCATCACCATTTTGTTTCAGTTTTTCCATAAATGCTGTGGGAAGTTCAATAACAAAATCAAAATGGTGTTGATGCAAAAGTGCTTTTGCGGTTTGTGCGGTTTGAAATTGGACGCTAAAAAAACTGTTTTCATTGATTTTGTCAATGAGTTTATCCATGTTGGCATCGTGATTTACCGCAATAATTGCAACGCTTAGTTTTACATCGACACTATTGGAATAGCTGTTTTTAAGTGCCAAGGACATAATTAAAATAAACAACGTTGGCATAATAAATAAAACCATTAAAGCATGGACATCTCTTAATATCAAAGTAAATTCTTTTTTGAGTAAATAAAAAAACATCAGTCTCTTAAATCCTGTTTCGTTAAGTGTAAAAACATCTGCTCTAAGCTTTTATTGCCAAAATCAATGGCTTTAATTGATTGATTTTGTGCTTTAAGTTCACAACAATATTCTATGAGATGGCTAAAACCATTTTGAATGGGTATCTGTTTTTCTTCATTGTTTTGAAGGGTTATGGTAATTTGATTGTTTTGTTGGACAAGGTTATCTTTGCTTTCATGTAAGATGATTTTCCCATGATCCAATATCGCAATATCATCGCACAAAAATTCGATTTCTTCCATATAATGTGAGGTATAAATTATGGTGGTATTTTTTTCTTGATTAATGCGTTTAATCACATTTAAAATGTAGTTTCTTGATTGCGGATCAATTCCCACCGTTGGCTCATCTAAATATAAAATTTTAGGCTCATTAAGAAGACCAATGGCAATGTTTAATCGTCGTTTTAATCCCCCTGAATACGTATGGGCTTGTTTATTCACATAAGATTCTAAAGATGTTGCTTCAATGCACTCTTGAATACTTTTTTTAAGCAATTGACCTTTTAAGCCATACAAAGCCCCAAAAAATTCCAAGTTTTCATAGCTTGTGAGTTTGGGATAAAAAGCGTAGGTTTGGGGAACATAACTGCAAATTTGTTTGATTTTATTGCTTTGTTTTTCAAAGTCATACCCATCAATTTTGATTGTGCCTGAATCTTTTGAGACCAAATGATTTAAAATGGAAACCAAAGTAGTTTTCCCTGCGCCATTGGGTCCTAACAATCCAAAAATGGTGCCAGCTTTTATCTCCAAAGAGAGGTCTTTTAAAATGGGAGTATGACCGTATGATTTATTTAAATTTGTGATAGAAATCGACATTAGTTCACTTTGGCTTGAATTTTTATATTGTAGCTAATTGTGAATAAATTATTGAATGGCAAGTTTTTTCCCCACAGCGGAAGTTTTTATGGTATCAACAATTTTGAGATTAATTGAGAATTTTATATTGGATAATTCCTTTTTTAAAATGGCTTTAATATCTTTTACCAGAAACGTTTTTTGACTTTGTAAGGTAATATCAAGAAGTTCATCTTTTAAAGTATCATTGCTTGAATTGACAAAAACAACCGCTTTTTCTATTCCTTCAACTTGTTCTAAAATATGTTCAATTTGTATGGTAGAGTATCGTTTTCCTGCCACTTTTAAAATTTGAGAACTTCTTCCTATTAATTTAAATTTCTCTTTTTCAAACTCGACATAATCAAAAGTTTGCAGTTCTTGATGGGTGTGTTTGAACTCTTTTTCAAACACAAGCTCAGAAATAAAAGGAGATTTGACCTTTAATTCATTGTTTTCATTGATTGAAGGAATCACTTTGTCTAAAGGAGTCCAAAGGGTTTCCTCATTGATTTTATACGCCATTCCTCCTGTTTCAGTTGAACCAAAAATTTGAATAAGATTGGTCGAAAATTTCTCTTTGAACTCTTTTGCCTCTTCGCTTAACAAAGGGGCTGTTGAACTCATAAATACACAGTGACTTAAATCTTTTTTATCTCTGAGTTGGTTTAATGCTTTGATATACAAAGGGGTCGTTATAACCAATGAGTTCTCATCGATAATATCCAATAAGTCATTGGGCAAAAAATGTTCTTTTAAAATAATATCAATGTTATTGAACAAAGGAAAAAACAGTCCCATTAACGAACCATAAAAGTGAATAAAAGGCACCGTAACAATGACTTTATTGATGGGCTGCAGGGTGTTTATAAGCGAAGATAAAACTTCTATTTCGGACACAATATTCTCTTTTGTTTTTAATGCCCCTACTGGAAAACCCGTACTGCCTGAAGTAAAGTAAACAAAAGAGAAATTTTTGTCATTGAAGATATTGTCAGTGTCATACGCTTCATTAAACTCTTTGATATTTAACTCAAGCAATTGTTGAACAATGGCTTTGTTGGTGTGATCAAAAAGAACAGATTTGGCGTTTGAAAAGTAAGATTTGAAAATATTTAAAGCATTTTCCTCTTTTTTAGAAGAAGCAATGTATGAAACCTTATGGTGATATTTTTTATCACAAAAAAGAGTGGGATTGATTTCATATTGGTTGATTGAGCCATTGTCATTAAATATTTTGAGCATCATAAGAAGACCTTTTTAACAAAATTAATAAGAATGTAACGGCAACGATTCCTAGCGTGGCAATAATTCCTATAGAAAACAGCGCATTGATGTGTGAAAAAACCAGCACACCAAACCCTGCAAATGTAGATAAAAGAGAGTATAGCACAGCTTTGTAGCTGTTTTTATTGATATTTTTTGCAGCCATATAAATGCCAAAATCAATGCTGATGGACAGAAGAATAAACATCATAAAAAGATGCAATATATTAAAACTCATCAAAAAGGAAAGGGATAAAACAATTGATAAAGGAAATACAATATAACAAAAAGAGATCAGATAATTTCTTTTAGTGGAGAATACAACCATAAAAACAATAAACGCCATGGTTAAAACGCCATAAAAAATGAGTTCGTTGTAAAGAGCGACAAGACTTTTTTCAAACATATCTTTAAGACTTAAATTTTGAAGAAAACCGTAAGCATAAAACGCCTCTTTTTTATTTTCTGGAAGATAGGCATACGTAATAAAATCGTTTTTATAAGGAAGAACATCCAAATTTAAGCGTTTCAATGTTTCAAGGCTATAATTGGGGTTTTCAAGAGGATAGGTGTAAGCATTAATAAAATAATTTTTCTGAAATCCAAACAAAGAAGCTTTTTCTTCCAACTGCATTTTTATACTATCAAGAGGCTTGTTTTTTAAAGCACTTTTTTTAAGGGGAAACTCTTTTTCATCGACTAATATTGATAAAGGAATATTGGCTTTGGGAAACGCTTTTTTTAATGTTCGAGCATGGCTGATTAGCTCATCAATAGAAGAGGCTTTGATTAACACGGGTATATTTTTTTCAAGCGTTAAATGGCGATTAAAAAAGGCTTCGGTTTCTTTTAGTTGGGTGTTATTTACATCTAAGTTTTCTAAATTTGAATCAAATTTCATGTAAGTAAAAGAGAGGGCAATCAATACAAGAGAAAAAACAATGATACGTTTAGGGGGAATGGTTACAGAAGATTTACGTAAGGTTGAAAGGGAATTGTTTTTTTGTAAAAACCCTATTTTGGGATATAAAAATGCAAATTGAATATACGAAAACAGCAAAGAAATTATGGCAAAAAAACAGAGTTGTTTGATTAAATCAAATGCAATAAAAGAGAGAATGAAAAATGCGCCAAGGCTTGTAATCATGCCTAAAAACACCTCTTTGTTAAAGGCTTTTTTCTCATTATAATGATGATGTACATAGTGATGAAACATATAATCAATGGCAACAGTAGAAATAGAAATACCAAATACAATAACAAATATGGATAAAGTATCAAAGATAAAAGAGGTGAGGAGCAACGCCAATAAAATTGAAGAGGTTAATGTCATTAATGTATTGAGTAAGAGTTTTAAATTTCTTAAAATAAGTATGTAGAGTGCCAATAAAACAAGCGTTGAAAAAAAAATAATTTTATTGACATCCTCTTTTATCATTCTTGAATTTTCTACAAAATAGAAAATGGGTGAGAATACTTTTATCTCTTCATTGGAAGAAATTACCGTATGAATTGAATCGTAAATATGCTCATATTGTTGTAAAGATTGAAGGGAAGAATCAAGATTAAAGACACTTAAGTAACCGTAATCTTTGAGGATTAAATGACCATTTAAAAAAGAAAGCGAGTCGGGCTTTTTCTCTTTTGTTAAAAGATTTAAAGGGTCTTGTTGATCCACAACATAGGAGAAATCAGCATTTAAAATGTTTGATTTTAAGCTTTCAAGCTGCGTATTAATATCCAAAGTTTCTATGGTATTGTCTTGAAAATCATGGATATAAAATCGATACTCTTTTTTATACTTTTCCAGTGCACTGTTGGGTTTAAACGACTCAAGTGATAATGCTTCAATTTGTATCAATGTTTGTTCAAGTTTTTTGATAGTATTTAACGCATTTTCATCGAAGCCTTTAACGGACAAAAGAATCTTTTTTGTGGATTGAAAGGCATTAAATTCTTGAAGCAACTCTTTTTGTTCACTTTTGGGCAACAGCGTGTGCAATTGTGTGGATATGCTTTTAAAGGAATCAAAAGCAAAAACCAATACGATTAAAAAAAGTAAGATTAAAAGATTAATAGAGTTATTTATTTTCAACGATATTGATCCAATCTTCATTTGTAAAATTAATTTTCAGAAACTCTAAGAGTGCGTGGTTTTTTTTATATTCAATGGTATCAACGCTATTGGAAATGGGTTCATTTGGGATTAAAAGGGTGATTCCCTTTTCCTTTTTGAGTGTAAAAAACTCTTTTAACTCATCGGGTTGATTGGTATAGATACTTTTTATGAGTTTTGAAAAAATGGTTAAGCCCAAATGCTCTTCGTACGTTAATATTTTTTCTTCTTCCCCTTTTTTCTCAATAATGGCATCGCGGGTAAAAAGAAAAGATTTTTTCTCTTTGGGATAGTGAAGTTCAAGGCTGTCTTCATGGATATTGATCCAACCCTCTTTATAAAGCGTTGTTTGCAAAGCATTGATGTATCGGGTTTCTTTAAAGTGAATGGGTTCACACCATCCAGACAGAGTAAAAATAAAAAATAAAACGAGGATTCTATACATAAGAGTGCTTTTTAAAACAGAAATATTTATGAATAAATTGAATCAAGCCTGCCAATAAAAAGAGGAAGTACCAACCAATCGATGAGTAAAAAGTCCAATAAATATCATCTAAAAAGTATAAAATATAACAATGAATTAACAGATTTAAAAAAGAGATAAAAAACCAAAATAGGGTAGATTTTTGAATATACTCTTTTTCATCAACTTCGACTTTTTTATTAAGTTTTTCTAACAAAATAAAAATAAATGAGTTTTGAGAAACATAACTGTATAAAATAAAAATAGAAATTAATCCAGATAATAAAGCGGGTAAAAGTTTGAGTAATAAAAAATCATCCAAAAAAAATGCTAAAACAGAAATTATCATATAAAAAAAAGAGAAAATAAACTCTTTAAACCCCTTTTTTATCGTTAAGACAAACCATAAAAAAGAGAAAATAAATATAAAAAAAGAGACAGTTTTTAATTCAAAATTCTTAAGTGAATAAAATACAATGGGAGCATAAAGTAAAGATATGATTAAATTCATAACTTTATCTGACCATTGCTCCACTGATATTTAAAACTTCTCCACTGACATAAGTCGCATTAACACCCATAAAATAAGCGCATGTTGCAACTTCGTCTGCTCTGCCAAATCTTTTTAACGGGATGGCTTTTTTTAATTCATTGACATGGGGGATTTTTTCTATCATTTCTGATTCAATGATTCCAGGGGCTAAGGCATTGACTCTGATATTATATCTTCCAAGTTCTATGGCTAAAGTTTTTGTAAAAGCGATAACTCCGCCTTTACTTGCACTGTAATTGGCTTGACCAGAGTTTCCACTGATTCCTGAAATGGATGCCACATTTACAATACTACCTCTTTTATTCATCATCATATTTTTAGAGATAACTTTGGTGACATAAAAAAGCCCCGTAAGATTTGTATTAATAACATCTTCCCACTCATCATCGCTCATAAAGAAAAAGAGATTATCTTTGATGATTCCAGCATTATTGATTAAAACTTCCACATCAAGATTTTCTAAAGCACTTCTAATAGAGTTTTTATCTTGCATATTAAAGCAAATAAGTTCACCTTTGTTATTTATTTGTTCTAAAAGTTCATTTGCTTTTTTGATATTTGTATTGTAGTGAATGTAAACAAAGTAGTCATTTTTTGCATACTCTTTTACAATGGCTTCACCAATAGAACCCGTAGCTCCTGTTACTAATACTTTTTTTGTTTCCATTTTTTATCTTTATACTAATTTCGCATCTCTTAATATTTTATTGATATTTTTTATATCAAAATCCATTCTTCTATCTTCATAAAGAGGTTTTATGATTTTTCTGATTTCATCATAAATATTTTTTAAATGTGGTGAAACTTGGTCATTTCCTCTAATATCAACCGCTTGAGCCATACCAATAAAGGCAATAGAAAGCATATTATATAAATCAGGAATCATTTTTGCAAAATCATTTGCAGCTGTTGTTCCCATAGAAACTTTATCTTGATTGAGTGATTCTGTTGGTCTTGAGTGAATTGAAGCAGCTGTTGTGTTTTTGATAACATCAGCACTTAATGAACTTAAACTGATTTGCATGGCTTTAAATCCATGATAAAAAGGCTCATGAGAAAGTTTTAGATTTTCACCTAAACCACGATTGAATTTATGGTCAACCAATAAAGCAAACTCTTTATCGAGTAAATCGGCTAAATTTGCAGCACATATTTTTAAAGTATCCATAGCATGAGCAACATAACCACCATAGAAGTTACCTGATGTATAGATTTTTTGATTTTCTCCATCAATTAATGGATTATCATTTACTGAGTTGATTTCTGTTTCAACCCAATTTTTTGAAATTATAAGATTGTCTCTGATTACACCTAAAACTTGTGGAGCGCATCTCATAGAGTAATTATCTTGAATGTTTAAATCATTATCTGCAAAAAATTTATCGTATCTGTCATCTCTTCCGTGTGTGAGTTTTGAACCTTGGATTTTTCTTTTTATGTTTTTTGCTGTGGCAATTTGCCCACTAAATGGTTTTGATTCATGTACAAAATCTTCTACGGGTGTATCATCACCCAATAAAACTTCAAACATTCCAGCAACATAAGATTCCATAGAGTCTAAAATAGTTTCAAACTCTTCAATGGCATCAAGTGCAATAGCACTCATGATAGTTGTACCATTCATTATTGCTAGTGCTTCTTTTGGTTTAAATTCGTAAGGAGTTATATTTAATTGATTATAAACCTCCATTACATCTTTAATTTCACCTTTATAATAAACTTCTCTTTCACCTGCAACAACAGCTGCAATATATGAAAGTGGTGTTAAATCTCCACTTGCTCCCACTGAACCTTGCGATGGAATAACAGGAATAATGTCATTTTGGATTAGAAGTTCAAGTCTTTTAAGAAGTTCAACACTCACACCCGAACGAGCTTTACTTAAAGAGATCGTTCTCATAATAACAGCATATCTACAAACTTTGTGAGATAAATTCAGACCAATTCCACAGCCATGAAATCTAAACAGATTTTTTTGTAAAGTTTTACTGTCTTCATAAGTAACATAGTTTTTACCACTTGCTCCATAACCTGTTGTAATTCCATAAATGGGTTTACCATTTTTTATTTCATTCATCAAAAAATCATGTGTATGGTTGATATACTCTAAAAATGCTTGATTTTTGGAAATCTCGATACTCGAGGCTTTGGCTATTTCTTCAAGGGTAATATACCGTTTGTCTATTTGTAAATGCATTATTTCTCCCAGAAATTATAAAAATTAAACCACTGATTTGGGTATTGAATTAAAATATCCTCAAATAGTTTCACATACTGTTTTATGGCTATATCAATAGCTTCATTTTCTTTTAAATTAAAATCTAAATCCAATTGAATGGTTTCAACTTTATATTTTTGCAATCCTATATGGATGACAAAACAACATAAAATAGGTGTTTGGGTTTTGTATGAAATTTTAAATGGATTTTTATTAAAATTTGCCTCTTCATTAAAAAATTTGCAAGGGTATTTATATTTATCACTGGTGGGGCGGTCTGCCATAATAGCAATAACTTCATTATTGGAAATGGCATTGGCTATGGCTATGGAAACCGGTATTTGACCTACTGATTGGTCAATTATTTTTATATGGGATGTCTCTTTTTTAATGGAATCTTCTATGTCTTTAATGCTGTCAAGAATGACTTCTTGCATGATAATATTGATGGTATTTTTTGTGACAGGATTACTTGAACTTGAAGCCCACCCTCCAAAATGAGAGAACAATAAAATCGTTTTTGTCTCCATAATCTTTTTGATACTCTCCTCTTTATCATAGATAAAGCGGTATGAAGAGGGGTCATCTTTGGATATAAAGCGATCCACTAAACATATTGCAAACATTCTTAAATGTTCAAAATAGACCCAATTATTGAATTCCAACCCCAATTTTTTGTAATAAATAGTAAGTGATTGTTTAACGTTAGAGGCAAAAATAAAATAGAAAAAACTTACGGGATACATAATATAGTAAACAAATTTATACCCAAAAAGTTTGTATAAATTGAAGGCAAGCTTTATGCTCCAACCACTTCCCCGTTGTTTGACATTCATCTACTGGTATCTTTTTTTAAGAAAAAACTTTAGGGGTAATAATCGAATATGCACCATGACAATGGCTGCTGTGTCCCAAAACTTTTTAAAGTGACTGACTCTCTCTTCGGGCGTGGGATAATAGCACTCAATGGTGACTTCTTTTATTAATCTTTTTTTCCAAGCGTGTTTGACTAACACTTCCATTTCCCAATCAAAACGTGAAGTTTTAATCTTCAAATCAAGTATGGTTATGGGATAGAGTCTGAATCCTGATAATGAGTCATGTATCTCTTGTTCGGTATCCCAACAGGCCCAAAAGTTGCTAAACCATCGACCAAATTTGGAACCATTAGGGATATTATCAATATTGAAATTTCTTGCTCCTATGATAATTTCATTGTCGCAAGACGCTTCAACCAATTTGGATATTTGTGAGGCAAGATGTTGCCCATCGCCATCAAGTGTAATAAAGTGTGAATAGCCAAGTTCTTGGGCTTTTTTTGCACCCGAAACAATGGCAACACCTTTGCCTTGATTATGTGAGTGACGAACTATGGTAAGGTTGGGATGAGGTGTTAATAGGGTTTCTAAAGGCGTACTTGAACCATCATCCACGACAATTAAAGAGTAGTTATACGATAACACATCATCTACAACCGCTTGAATGGTCTTAAAGTTGTTATACGTTGGGATTACGGCAATATAATTATTCATACACGATTTCACTCACTTTATTATTATGTTGATCTTCAATGGTAATTTTATGGTTACTTATTCTATAAATAAGGATTACAGAAGGTTTAACCAGTTGTAAAAATTTGACTCTTTTTATTTTCTTTATTTGAATATTAAACAGTTCTTGTGCAATATCAACTTGTAAAAAGCCTGCTAATATTGGATTTCCAGGGAAATGAGCTTGAAAACTAACATGTGATTCATCACAAAGCCGTATCTGCTTTTCTTGTTGTGAACTTTGAGTAATAGTATACAAATTTTCTGTAAAATTCATTCATGACTTTCTGTGATATTTTCGGTATTTTACTTATTTTTGTCTAAATCTTAAATTAATAAGTCACCAAAAAGCAAAAATTTATTTTTTATAAGAGGACTGCAAGCACTTAAATATTATAATCTGCAATATAAAATTAATGAAGGAATCGGATATAATGGCTATTACAAGCAATGAATTTAAGCAAGTCTTGATTGACGGATTAAAACTTGAAGACATGAGTGTCGATGATATTGACGATGCAAATGCACTGTTTGGTGATGAGGGATTGGGATTGGATTCAGTCGATTCAATCGAATTGGTTTTAATCATAGAAAAAGAGTATGGGGTTAAAATTAATAATCCAGAAAAATACAATGAAATTTTCGCTTCCATTACCAATTTATTAACTTACATCAATGAAAATATCAAATAAAGCCTACATTACTTCTTTTGAGTGTGTTTCTTGTGCAGGGGATAACCAAGAAGAACTTTTCGATGCGATTTGCGAAAAAAAAGAGACCATTACCCTTAATACAACTTATGTTCCTGAAACCACAGTGGCAATAGGAGAAATTGTTTCTCCTTTAAGTTTTGATGAACTTTTACGACAAACGTGTCAAAGAGTGCTGACTCAATCCCATTTAAAAGATTTTTCAAATACGCTATTGGTTGTTGGTTCTTCCGTGGGAGGAATGCGTCAAACAGAAGCACACTTTTTTCACGATAAAAGCTACAAAAACATCAACTACAAAGAACATCCCATTGATGCCATTGCTTATCAACTCAAACAGATATGGACTTTTTATGATGATATCTCTTTTTCAACTGCTTGTACGTCCAGTGCCAATGCTTTAGGTTATGCCAAAGAGGTGATTGAAAAAGGTATCTATGAAAATGTTTTGGTTGTGGGTGTTGATTCTTTATGCCATACAACGGTGTGTGGTTTTAGGGCATTGAGTGTTCTTTCAAGTACGCCTTGTACCCCTTTTGAAAAAAATCGTTTGGGCATGAATGTGGCAGAAGCGATTGCCGTTTTGCTCATTCAACGTGAAAAACAAGCCAATGCCATTGAAATTTGTGGGGTAGGGTACAGCTCCGATGCACACCATATGACTCAACCTCATCCTGAAGGTTTAGGGGCAAAAAAAGCGATGCAACAAGCCCTTGGCAATGCCAAACTTTCTATTGAAGACATTGATTATATCAATGCCCATGGCACAGGAACGCTTGCCAATGACAGTGCGGAACTCAATGCCATTGCCTCTGTTTTTCAAGAACATCAACCTTATGTAAGTTCGACAAAATCCATTACGGGACACACCTTAGGAGCAGCAGGGGCTATTGAAGCGATTATCGCCTCAATGTGCCTTCAAAAAGGGGTTGTTCCTCCTTCTAAAGACATTAAAGAACTTGAAAATGAGAAGATAAGAATCAGCAATAGCCTCATAAAAAAACCTTTAAATTACGTGATGAGTAACTCGTTTGCTTTTGGTGGAAACAACACGTGTTTGATTTTTGGGAAAACCGTATGACAATCCATTTAGAAATTTTACAAAGTGCTTATTTAATGGGTGAGCAAACGATTGAAAACCTCAATACCAAAGAGTTGGTTCCTACGATGGTATTTAGAAGAAGATTGACACAAGCTTCTAAGTTGGTCATTGAGTTAATGCACCGCATTCATTTTAATGACAACCGAATCATGTTTGGAACAGCGTATGGAGAACTTGAAGCCACTTCTAAAATACTCAATGCCATTGTTCATTCAAGTGGGATTTCTCCTACGGATTTTCAAAATTCCGTTTACAACACCGCCGTCTCTTACAGTTCCATTTTACACCACAATGAGCATGAAATTATGACCATCTCTTCAGGTGATGAAACCAGTGAGAAATTGTTGAAATTGGGTGCGATTAAAGCACTTGATGGCGATGAAATTGTACTCGTTGCCACAGAAACCATGAACATTGAAAATATCAATCAAATCAATCATTGTGTTGAATATTTAGAGTGATATTTTC
>Ga0265294_10008681_pt1 | contig 11812 bp, 19 predicted proteins | sample MunlanPumphouse3_FD_192504 | JGI IMG/M metagenome (GOLD analysis project Ga0265294, IMG submission 192504) | Groundwater microbial communities from a municipal landfill in Southern Ontario, Canada - Pumphouse #3 | ecosystem: Environmental > Aquatic > Deep subsurface > Groundwater | place... | reverse complement strand
AACGGTTGAGTGTAGCAGCAGTAAGGGATTGCGGGGTACTTTCCTGTCCAAATACACCGAAGTTTGAGCGGGGCATAATGCTTCAAATACCACTGAAACCCTTATTGCTGCTACACTTTGTTATAAGCATAGTCATTCTTTTTCTTCATTTCAGTAACAATAAATAAGCTGCACCACCTTCTAATCGTTTCGGATGTTCAGCCCTTCCAATAATTGAACCCCCGAAAAGTCCGCTATTGTCATAAACATTACCGGATGTGTCAACTCTACCAATATAGTCACCTCCGAATGAATTAGTAAACACCCGACCATCTGAATTTATTCGTCCAACAATTGAGCCTTTTGACAATAATCCAGGGGCATAAACATAACCATTAGAATCCACACTGCCTTTATAAGTGCCACCAAATGTGCCAGTATATACATTACCTGAATTGTCAATGCGACCGACACAAGAACCTCCAAAATGTTCATTGTAAATTAAGCCCATGCCCAATTATCTTGAATAGACCTTATCATAATCAGAGTATTCCTTTGAACCACATTTTGGGCAAACATTTCCATTTCCGTCTCCGCAATTGCTACAATATTTCTTGCCACATTTACGGCAGGTATGTACTGGAAAATAGTTCGATGAAGAAGATTTTTCAGCTTTACGTCCACAATTTGGACAACTACTATAATCGCTCATAATTTTAAAAGTTAAGTTTGAAAATTAAAGTTGTAATGGTTGGGCATTTACTTTAATTGGAGAAGAATTTTCATATTCGACTGATATACTTCCAATAACATATTTTTTTAAGTACTGTTCCATTGTGTTAAATTCGCCACTCTCTAATAGATGCTTCCATAAATCAATACTTACAGAGAGCAACATACCTTTTGCAGAACTTTGTCCGGATGGAGAATAATTAAGCTCATAAATCATCATTGACTTTGGCTTCTTATCCCACCTAAAATCAAATTCTTCTTAACCTGTAATTTTCCGCAAGAAAAGTGCAGCATCGTTATTATCTACTGGTGGTATGTTAAAAGATTCAATGCCTTTAAGTTTATAAGTATAACTACCTAAAAGCAACATGCCTGTAAATTCTTTGTGGCAATTAGGGCAAACGACTTTTTCAAGGTCAGTTTGGCAAAAACCACATTGGAACATAACGTTGTGATGTTCATTAACATTACCACAATGATTACAAGTGACGGAAATATCAGTTGGGTCAATAGGGTAATTGCATAATGGGCAATTTGATGTCGTATCCATAGGTTAAACTAAAAGGTTCTACTGCAAACTTAGTGGAGAGTTCGATCCAAAAAGCACGTTTAATATTCATAGTCAAATACTTATAAGCATAATAGGCTAAAGACATAAATAATACCTCAAAATCCTTTATACCAATTAAATATGAGGTTTTACAAACAATCCTTCCACGAAATTTGCAGTAGAACCAACTAAAATGATTTTTTAATATGATTTCTTACACCATCCTCAGTAATAATGGTAAAAGAACCATCGGAATGATACTCTAACTGCTCAACCGTAGTTTTGTACTTTTTCCCTTCGTAGCTGCCTTCGAAGCGAATAAAGAGTTTCCCAATATGATCTTCCCCAGTTGCCTGTGGATTATCAGACGCATAAAGCCTCCCACATGCTTCATATTCATCATAACCCAACTTATTGCAATGAATAAAAAGGATTGTCTTGATGGTTTTTGGGAAAGAAAATTCAACATGAGCTATGCTGGGAAACTTTAACAAAGTTTCTGCTTTTGGAGTCATGTGAATTTTAAGCTGGTTTACTTTGTATGTGCTCATTTTAAAAGAATTAAAATGTTAATATTTGCGAGTTACTTTGTTCACACACTTACTTGGTACAGGTCTGTCAGGATGAAAACCCTGGTCACTTGTATAAAGTGTACAACTTGCCTTTTTATGGTCACTTGACCAAACTTTGCAGTGTGAGCAATCGGCACAGCGATCGCCAGATTTAATTGTTGACATAATTAATTTTCCTTTCTTTTTAAATAGGTAGCAATTTTTATCAAAGGTATTACTAAAGCAGATTTTGTAATTGCTTTTAATGAATTGCTTTTAGCAATCTGATTTGCTATTGGAGGCGAAATCCAATAATAGAAAGCCACGAACAACTTCCCTAATTTAAAGTTCAACAACCAGTTATCTCTAAACTCTTTAAGAAGGATAACTTCATTGGCATAGGGAGAACCGTAAACAGCCGTTGCTATGAAACAACCACTGTTACTTGTTGATTTTGAACTGGATGAAGTTGATGAGGATGCGGAATAATTTGATTCACTTAAGGAATACAATTCGTATCTCATATCAAACATATTTGCGATAACAATAATATTACTATTATAACTTCGCTTAACTATTTCTTTGATTTTTTCGATAACCATTTGGTCATCAATAGAATATTCCGCTTCAAATACGCAGTCAAAATCACTCATAATTTCGTCTTTAGAAACAGGTTCTTGTATCTGTTTTACTTCTATTTTCCCTGGAAAGGATTTTGAAACATCAAAAATTTCAACTGAAATTCTTTTCATTTTTTCTTCGCTAATTGTACTCATGTTTTTAAATTTTAGTTAGACATTATTGAATTTGTTCGGTTCTTCCTTGACTTGCTTATAACGGATGGCAATATGGCATGAAGCGGATTGCGAGCGATTCACTAGCAAACCGAGATGAAGTTGAAACGGGCTAAATCCTGCCCAATTAAGCACTTCTCCGCTTTTTGCTATATTGCGTGTTAGCATTTCGGTGGTTATTGTCATACTGTTTTTGTTTTCATTTCAAATTATTTATTCCCTTGCACCAAATACCAATCTACCCAAGAGTCTAATTGACTAACCGAATTTGGTCGAAGCAAAATTTCTCTTTTATCATCAAGCAAATATATGGTCGGTGTGGCGAATACATGAAAGCTTTGTACAATTGGGCTGTCCCACTTTTTGTAATCGCAAGTGCTGATAAAAGGAAATACTCCGGCAAAACTGTTAAATGTTTGTTCATCTTCGTCAAGCGATACAAATACCACCTCAACATCTTGTTCTTTCCATTTTTTGTAAAGTCCTGAAATTTTGGAAAGTTCTTGCGGACATTGCGGACACCAACTTGCTCCGAAAACCACTACGGTATATTTGCTTTCTATATCAGAAAGTTTTTGGGGTAGTTTGGTAGCTTTATAGCCGGGAGCAATTATATCTTTTTTGAAATCAAAATCGGGTGCAATGTTTCCCTTTTTCATAGCTCGGTAGCTTTCCAATTGAGCAGCAAAATAATTGTTTATGGTACAGGATTTTTCGTTGAGCAGTTTTATAGCCAGGTATTCAGATGCAGGAAACAAACTGCGTTGTTCCAAAAACTTAAACAAATGTTTGGTAATTTCATTCAGTTTTTGCTCGTCTGCCATTAAATTTTCAAGCATGCGGTCAATGGAAATCTGCATTTCGATATAAACCGAATCCAATGAACGACCGCTGTTTTCTATCAACCAAAAATGACTTTCGATAACATTACCAAGTAAACCGCTTTTTTGCAAACGAGTGTCCTTATAATCTATTTTTCGGAATGATGCAATGGTAGCGGGAATTTCCTCTGTTCTATATTGTGCAATGGTAGAAACTGAACTTACCAATTTGCGAAGCGGCAAATAATAGCTTACATAGGATTTTTCGGGTAATTCGGCTAAAAACAGGCTGTCTTCGGTTGTAATTCGTTGCTTTTCCTTGGCAATTGCTTGTTTTGGGTCTTCTTGCACTGCAAAAAGGGAATCAAGAGTATATATTTTTTCTAAGTAAACCCAAGCACTTAATGTCTGCTCTCTGCGTGGATGCTCGGTAGCATATTGTGCAAAAAGTTGATTTTCTACACCTTCTAAAATCTTAATTGTTTCCGGTAAAATAAATGTTTCTCCTATAAGTTTTATATCGGTTGCGCTAAGAACAATAAAATACGGTTTATTGTCTGCTGCTGATAAATAGCCCATGCCATAATCAGTTTTACTGTAAGCAAGTTTAAATTCACCTTTTTCGTTGGCTTGAACGCTGTCAATAACATAAGTATTAAACCCATTAAACCCAATAAGTTTAATTTGTTGATTGTTAAGACCGAGAAATGTTCCTGTAATAGTATTTTGTGAATATACAAAAACAGAAACAAGTATTAAAATAGTGATTGTAATTATTTTTTTCATAACAATTGTTTTCTATTAGTATTAAAAGAATCAAGAGCCTTGGTTGAATCATGCAAAGTATTACAATCCTTAAGGCAACGCACAGAGTTTCCGTTCGCCCGGTTGTTGCTGTTCATGTTGGCATTGCTGCTGTTGAAGTTCAAGTTCCGCGAATTGGTACCATCTACGGTACTTGACCAATAGTTGCCGTTGGAACCCACATTGTTGAGCGAACCATTGCTGTTGTTGCGGTTGCCTGCCACGGGCAATAAAACATATCTTTTACACATTTCAAAACAACGCATCGTTTTGAAACTGCTTGCGCTTGTATTCCGCAATAAGCGGAACGATATGTTAGGATTATTTGCTGCACTCCCCATACTACTTGTTTACCTGTCCTTTAGCATGAGCTCCGGCAGTATATTTTTGCCATGAAGAAAGTTGTTTCGACAATTCTTCTACCTGCACGTTCAAAGCCACATGACCCTTGATTCCTATTATTTTTAAATCTTTTGTAACTCGAAGCAACAAACGGACAACTTCTATATTTTGCCTTGCCGTTTCGATGTATTGCAAGCGAGTTGCCTGTTTGCTTTTATTCGCCTTGTATATGTTGATTAGTAGTTCTAATGTTTCATTTTTTAGTTTTTCGCCCAAAGTGTATTTATGCTCCCGGTTGAATAGTTTTGTCCTGTCATATATTGCAATAAGCAAATCATACCCTAATTTATAAACCGGTAACTCGGAGAAAAGTGCCATAACCAAAAATCTTCGTTAATTATTACTTTATCTAATTTTTTTGAAACAAAGAAAAAATCATAGAATCGCCCGATAAGTCTGCTCATCATATTTTTTCGCAAATTAAATGTGGCTGCATGTTGTAATATTCCCAAATATGAGTTTAAAATAGCTCTTATATCACATAATTGTTGCCAGCTAAATTCAGGAACTTCTGCCATAGTTTTGTTGATTTTTTGTATTGCCTGATAAAAATTGTTTTTTGTGCGGTTGCTTACATAATTTCGGTAAGGTTTTATGATTTGTCCTAAAAACTGTATGCCTTCATTCGCATTTACTAAAACTATTTTGTTTGGATGGATGGTTAGTTTCAAAGTTGAAAGTAAAAAGTCTGAAAGTTTTGGAATTATGGATTGCAAATAATTTTTGTCGTTGTTAACAAATACCATATCATCTACATAACGACCGTAATACTTTATCCCTAATTCTTTTTTCACCAAATGGTCAAAATCGTTCATGTAAACATTTCCAAAAACTTGCGAAGTAAGGTTGCCGATTGGTAAGCCTGTTGTATTCGGATAGTGGAATAAACTCTTACTTGCTGGCAGACCATCCCAGTCCATTCGACTGCCTTTAATGCGGCAGTTTTCTTTTACAGGGTTAAATATAGTTTGCCGTAGCAAATACAATACTGTTTCCTTACTTATACCCAAATAATTTTGTTTTTTGTCAGGCAACATGGCAAGTACTTTATCAAAAATAATTTGATGTTGCATGTTCATGAAATACGCCTGAATATCTAATTTTAAAATATAAGTGTCTTTACTGTAATTGTTGCTGCATGAACGAATAAGTTTACTTACCCTGTTTATGCCATACAATGTGCCTTTCCCCACACGGCAACTATATGTATCGTTTATTAGTTTGCGGTCGATTATCGGATATAGGCAACGGTATAACAAATGATGAACAATACGGTCGGTAAAATCGGCTGCAAAAATTTCTCGCATAACAGGTTTATGGATAATAAAAGCAATACAAGGTTTTGGGGTGTATTTTCGCTCGTATATTGCTTTTGCCAATTGCATAAGCCCTTCTTCCTGGTACATCTCGAACCGCAGTTGGTTATTCGTATTACGCTTGTTTTTGCGGGCATGCAAATACGACAGGTGCAATTGATAAAGCAGATGCTCAAATGTTTCCATTATATTCACCTATTTTTTGAGCTTCTAATTTAAGCTGTTGTATAAAGCTTAAGCCTTGCATAGGCGTGCTATTTGCCAAGTCAAAGTTTTTTATCATTGATATTATTTCTTTTGTGCCGGATTGATGCTGATATAAAATAGTCGGCTCTTTTACAGTTTCAACAACTTCTGCTTGTATGCTATTTTTCCATATTGCATAATCCTTTTTTAGACTAATATCGTTAAGCGAAAAAACTATATATCCTTTGTTATCTTCAAAAACCTTTGCTCCAATTCTCTCAGAAATATTTTCAAAACTCAAATTACCTTTTTCTGTTTCGCTTATTGGGAAACCCAAACTCAGCACATCGTCCCCCACACTTTTTATAAATTTTAAATTTACTTTATACTCCTTTACCTTTTGCACAAAAACCATAGCATCCTCGTTGTAGCATTTGTAAAATATTCCCTCTTTGTAAAGAGTACAAATATTGTTGGTTGCTGCCTGCTTAACTTTTTCTGTTATTGTCATATAAAAAAATATTTTCGACCGCCAAAGGCGGTATTTAAACCATGCCACCCTAAAGGGATGGCATGGTAAAGTGTCAAATTATCAAATAAATCAAAGTGTCAATCCTTAAGGCAACGCACAGAGAATCCGCCCGCCCGGCTGTAGCTGGTCATGCGGGCACCGCTGCTGTAGAAGCCCAAGCGCCGCGAATTGGTACCATCTACGGTACTCGACCAATAGCTGCCGCCGGAACCCACAGAGTTGAGCGAACCATCGCTGTCGCCGCGGCCGCCTGCCACGGGCAATTTAAGCGGAGAGGCAAAAGCTCCGGCTGCGTTATTGCTGCTCCAACTTGTACGCTCGGCTTCCCATTCGGCTTCTGTTGGCAGTCGGTAACCGCTTGGGCAAGGATTGTTAGTTCCGCTTACGCCTTGCCAAAGATTATCATCCTGTGGGGTGAGCCAATCATAAGGAGAACTTCCTTCGGTTATAAAGAAACCATCCCAAGCATTACCATCATTGGGTACAGCGGAGGTGGCATTGGTAGAAGTTGTAGCCGATGTTCTGCTTTCGTGTCCGTCGGCAGCACGCCCCCACTGATACAGGTCGCCGTAAGCATTAGCGTCTGTACTGCTTGTTGCTACTTGCGAAGCACCAAGATTGCGGTCCATCCAAATTTCACCGGTGGTTGGGTTGGTTACGTTTGGTGTTGGTGGAGTTCCTCCTACCCATGTTGGTATGCCACCTATCATTTGTAGCGTTGCTCCTTCGTTTTCGGTTGCTGCAACAGTTACCCATGCTGTGCCGTTCCAGTATTGCATTTCGCCAATTTGGGTACCGATGGGAACGCTGGGGTCGGTCTCGGTTTCAATATAATTACCTAAGTCGCTGATCTGGCTCTCGGTTATTGAAATGCCTGTTGTTTTATCCCATGCTGAATAAACAGGGTCGGTTTCAGTAATTCCACCTGTTACTGTTTCAGCAGTTTTAGCATGCAAAGCATAAGGCACACTTAACAACTGGCTTGTTCCTGTAATGGTATAGGTTGTTAATGGTGCTTCAACTGCTGTTTCAGTTTTAATGAAATAAGGACCGTTTGCCCAGTCTATGGTGGCAAAATCTCCACTTTCAACTGTTCCTGCACCTATTTCTAAACTTACCAAACCATTGGCATTGGTGGTTGGCACCTGTGTTTCAACATAAACTGCCGTTCCGCTTGCAGAACCTTGTAAAATGCTGATTTGCATTCCAATTTGTGTGTCGGTTATCAAATTATCACTTGCATCACGAATTACTGCCTGATAGCTCATTTTTTCGGGACTTTGTGCCCAAACTGTTGCCGTTAGCAGAACGGCTACTAAAATTGTAAATAATTTTCTCATTGCTGTGTCCTCCTTAATTTTTAATGATTTTAAACTCTTTAATTAATTGATTGCCTGCAATTACCTTTACAAAATAGTTGGCAGGTACAAGATTGCTCATAACAATGTTTGTTTGGTTGCCAGTGATTTTTTCGCTTTGTAAAAGTTTTCCACTTATATCATACAGTTGATAAGTTAAATTTGAAATTTCAAATTCACTAATACTCAATGTAAGATAATCGGTAGTCGGGTTGGGATAAGCCGAAACCGAAAGGTTTATGCCTTTGGCTTCTTCAATTCCTGTTACTACCGAAATTTCGAATGGTTGTTGTACACCTTCCGACACCGAACCGCTTGTTCGGGTATGGGTTTGATACGCAACCTGTCCAACGGAATAGCTCACCGAGCCTCCGCTGCCCGAAGCATCTCCGCCTGTGGCGTTAACGCTTGTTTGTGCTTGTAGTCCTGTCAGTCCAAGTCCTAACAAGAGTACTGCACTTAATTTTAATCGCTTGTGTCTCATTTTGTTTCCTCCTTTTTTATTGCTTATTAATCATTTTATTTATCTGTTCATTGTTAATGTTTCAATGCTGTTGCTTGGTTTTCTTCCACTGAATGCTAACGGTTGGTACATGTTGTCGGGGCGGATTTCGGAGAGCGTTCCTGTCCGGCAGGACGGAACGGCGAAACGGGAATCCGCAGTTGGCGAACCACCGAACCCCGCCCTGCAATATGTACCGTGTTATAGCCTGTGTTTTTTCTTGTTCTGGTTTAAAAATCGTTCATGTTTTCATCCAGATATTCAACTAAATACCAATCTTGATTCAACTTTTCAAAAATCATGTAATAAATATTATCTGATTCTGGATATCCTAAACTATAACTGATTTTATTATTTTCTTCCTTCTCAAATCGCCCAACAACTTCATAGTTGTCCTGGGTTTTTCTAGAACCTTCAAAGATTTCATTGTTACTCATAAATTTCCATTCATCTTTTGATGGTGCTGGTTTATCAAGTCCGAAATTCGATAGTGGAAATTTAATATGTTCAAGTTGGAATGACGAATTTGAAGAGAATTTGTTTATAAACTCAATAAAGTCTAATGGAAAATTTTCAATAGAAATATTATTATCATGTGCTGCAGAAGAACCCGTAGAATTTGAATTTTCTATGCTATTCCTGTCAACAAAATATAACTCTCCATCAACCATTTGGACTTGTTCAGTCCCTTCCTCTGTTTCAATGTACATTGTGTTATTCATAATTTCAAGAGAAGGTTCGGAAGAACCATCTACTTTTATATTTTTAACTGTTCCAACAACAATTCCTTGTGACTTTTCCAGTTCTAAAAACAAGACAAAAGTTATTTTTGGATTGCTCAGTTTTTCACTTTCAATTGGAATTACAACATCAATAATGGACCATGTGTATCCATCGGCAGAAAATTTGTCATTTGATGTTTCAATATCATAAGTTAATTCAGCGTCAACTAATGCTAATCCTGCAACAATGCTTGTTCCTACACCTTCTGCTATTTTAGTTCCGATATCATAAATATCACCACTGTTTATTTCTGGGTTAGTTTCATCGTTGTCGTCATTTGAGTTAGTTATTCTTTTCTGAATTGTTTGTTCTCCGTCATTATCTTCAGTTACCAGTCTTTTTTCGTTTAGCTCAATTATTTTGCATGGTTTTTCTCCTTCTTCAATCAAAAATTGTTTAAGCATATCTGTCAAGTCATTTTCGATAAACTCTCTAAAATATTTAACAGCTTCTTTCTCTGAATAGTTACTTGCATTAGTATATTTGAATTCCAAAGGTATGTCAACGTTATCGAAAGTATAGGATAACATTGAATTTTTAATTTCCCATTTACTTGTGCTAGGTTTCAAGTCGTACACAATAATTATGTCACTACCCTCTGAATTAAAAATCGAAAATTTTAGTGTGCCTTGCTCAATTGAATTTCCATTTTGAAAGAATTCTTCTTCACTTTCTATTGTCATGGACACTGGGATATCTTCATCTATGTCGAGGTCTTCAATGTATTCAATGGAATAATATTTCCCAATAATCATTTTAGAGTATTTGGAATCTGTATTGTCGCAACTCATTAGTAACGAGATGCAAAAAAACATAATTGTTATTAAAAGAGGATTTTTCATAGTTTTATTTTTTTGAATAAAGTTTATTTAAAATTTGTTCGGATAATCTCAAGAACCACCAATTATCGTTTTTATCAGCAAAATTGAGTTCTTTCTCAAAGCCGCTTAATACGCCTATTACTTTTACAGTTAATCCTTTAGATTCGATAACAAAGTAAAAATTATCAAAATCCATTTCTTTCTGTAACGGATATGAATTTTTACAATGGTGGTACAAATAATCAAGACTCTGAAATTTAAAATTTCTGTCTTCTAATTTCTTTGATAATTCTTCAAATTCCATTTTTATGCTATTTATGTTGAATTATTGCCACTTGTATTCCTTGGGAGTAGATTTCAAAAATCCGTTTTCAAAAAGAAATTTTGATAATTCATTTATATAGACCAATGCTTCTTCATCGTACATAAGCCCAAAACCTAATCGAACCAATCCTAAAGGTTTTTCATTCACAACTAAATCATGACCAACATAAGTTGACCCAAAACATGAATCATGTTCTCCTATTTGAAATGAGTCAATTGATTCAAGATTGAGTTTTCTTGGTTTTTCACTTAACGGCAAGAAGCTTGCAAGAAAGAATCTTTTTGTAAGAGAGAAGTGAATTTTTTTATTTGTCAGGACGAATCCAGAAAAACCATACAGTCTTACACCTTTTTTTGTATTTACTAAGACAATTGGTTTTTCGTCTTTGTCCAGATTTAAATGCAACTTACTTGTATGAAAATGAATTTGTTTTTCAGTTATTTCATTCAAAACACTGATATTTTTACTTTTTTCTAAAACATACTTAGAATCAAATTCTTTAATTGCATTCTCTAATTGGTTTATTTTTTCCATAGTTTTTCACTTAATTGGTTAATTTTAAACTGATTTGTATTTATTTCTCTATGATTTATTCGGTTGCTTCATTTCAACATTGGCTATAACGGTCAAGTATAAGCGTAGTGCGGGTTTTCAGAGAAATTCACTGTCAACCCGCACTAATGTTTATTATTGGAAAAATGCTTAATTTCTGCAATTCACCCCGCATTACGCTTATACAATGTTGTAGCACGTTTTTCATTTTTCAACTTAGCTCGACATTGCTTTCAAATTCCGCATTGTGTCTGTAGCAATGTCTTTATTATAATTCTTCACAAGACCTGGAAGTCTGAACAGGTCAATCAACCACCAAATAAAAAATCCGCCACCTGTCAACCAAAAAACTACTTGAAGTCCCCATTTTCTTAGGTATCCGTAATGCATTGCTAATACGATTATCAAAAATAGGTAAGCGATACCAAGAGATTTTGCTTTTCTTTTGTATTCTTCGACAAATTCTTCTTGTTTCTGAGCTGGCATTTTCGCCAATTCATTTTTTACCATTGAAGGTAAGTCGTCAGCAATAGATGCTGAAATGTAAAGTTTTGATTCTTGTTCCATTTTAAATCCTTTGATTTGTTAAATCCTACTCGTAAGGTTTTTCGGTAACACCCCGTTTAAATGGTATTCGGCTCCATATTTTTCAATATTTTCATTTTACTTGTCAGTTATGTAAGCCTTCGGCTATGAGCATATTGCCAGCCTAAATCACTGCTGGTACCTTTGTTGGAAAAGCAACAAGATGAATGGTTCAGCATTAAACAAGCAAGCAGTCCTTTTATCCGCGATTTCAAAGCG
>Ga0265294_10008680_pt1 | contig 11813 bp, 10 predicted proteins | sample MunlanPumphouse3_FD_192504 | JGI IMG/M metagenome (GOLD analysis project Ga0265294, IMG submission 192504) | Groundwater microbial communities from a municipal landfill in Southern Ontario, Canada - Pumphouse #3 | ecosystem: Environmental > Aquatic > Deep subsurface > Groundwater | place... | reverse complement strand
TGTCACAAGTATATTTTCGGGAAGCCCACCAAAAAGCTTCATAAATCCTCTTGTTTCTTCAGGAGTTCCGCCATAATCTAGATAGGCCAGATCAATTAAGGGAATAATCTTTTTCTTTTCATCTGCTGCACAATCTTTAAAAAACTCTATTAGTTTTTTCCATTCTTCTTTAGTCATACTATAGCCTGTCGGATTATGTGCCGGAGTATTAAAAACAATCACAATATTGTCTTGGGTCTTTAATAGCTCTACGGTTTTCTCCATGATCGAAGCAAGATTAAACTTATACTCCTCATCAAACAAACAATATGTTTCAATCCCCAGTAAATGCTCGTTTGCTATAGTACGATATGGTCCCCACGCCCAATCGGGAATAAGTACTTTCTGTCCTTGTTCCATGTAATTATACATAACATGCCGAATAGCGCCCGTACCACCGGGGGTGGCAATAGCCCCAGCATAAGTATTTTCAGGCTGAAAACCTTGAAAAGTTTGCTTGATCGCTGCGGCGTGAAAATCCGGCAGACCAGCAATAGGAGCATAATTCATTAACTCCTGTGCCGGTAATTTTCGCAAATAATCTTCTACCGCATATAACGAAGCGAATTTCTCCTCTTCATCATATATCGCACCTATAGACCCATTGACGACGTTAGCCTTTCCGTATCTTTCGATTGCCGTATTTGCCTTCTGAAGTATAGAAAAAACTGCATCGTCCTCTGTCCCTTTGCTAGCGGCATGAGAAGCAACAAGCAATTGACCACTCATAAAAACCCCTCCTTTTAAAATAATACTATTTTATCATATTTTGACATAATCCAATAGTCTTTTTGTAAAAGTATACATTCTACATCATTTTTTTAAAACAGCAGCTAAGACATTTGCTATTAGTTTAGCACTTTCCAACGCATCTTCTTCTTTATTAAAATCACTCCCAAATTCTAAAAGCAAGGCTCGAGAATGAAGATTTTGATTATAGATTCTATCCTTGAACAAACGAACACATTTAATCAAACCCGGATAGAGTTCATTAGCCTTTTTTTCAATCTTCTGGGCAAAAGCCAGATTCTGTTGCCATTGAGGATGTGCAGTACCCACAACAATCATCACCTTGGCATAATCCTTGCCATTTATACGTACAAGCGTATCAGCCCTTTTCTTCAAACCCGAATCACGATGAATATCTAGAACCGCCTGAATCTTCGTATGTTGTTGCAAATACTTCTTCACTGTTTGCCTGGAATTATAATACGCTTTTGTAAAATCAGGAAAATCATGAACAGTATCACTATATATAGTTTTAAGTCTATACTTGTTTTCTAAAGTCTTAACTAAAACCTGAGCCACTGAAGTTATCCCGCTATTTTTACCATCCTGGCGTGCAACCCCTTGTGTAGGGAGATATGATTCGCCATTATGTGTAGTATAAACTAACACCATCGGCTCCCCGTCTAATTGTACAGGCGGATAGTCATCCTCAGGAATAGTTAGCCAATCTTCCAGATCCCTATCTTGATTAGGCAAATAAAAATCCTCTTCTCCACCTTCTTCCTCTTCCAAAGAAGAGGAAAACGCCATGTGGTCCGTAACTACTTGAGCTTCAGCTAAATTTAACTCTGAACAGAGTAATGAAAAAGGAGTGCTGATATTAACACCTGTCAGTGTCCACACAAACTGCTCTCCCCTAAAGTTCCATTCGTCTTCATAAGAATAAGCTTCCTCCACCCAAGGGTAAAAACTGCTTGGCAAACCTTTACTGAGAATAATTAGCGGATCACCTATATATCCGCCAGTTAAATTTATAGCTAATTGTGTATAGTTTTTTCGAAAAGGGAAAACTAGCAAGAAAATTGCCGCAAAAATAACTACAGCAATAAATAAGGCTTTATTTATATAATATAGCTTGACCCTACTAGGTCTATTTTTAAAAAACATACTCCCCATCCTTTCTCCTAATTTATATGTGATGGGGAGCTACATTATACGGCAATTTTAAATTTGTCTGACTCTTTGCTATGCCTGATAATACCTACTGTTACCTGATTTCCGTAGGAATAAAGCCATCAACCAGTCCAATGACTAAAGAAGCCAGCAATGCGCCTATAATACTAACACTAATACTATCAGGTACAATGTACTGGGCTAAATAAATAACAACTGCCGCACTAATAAAACCTACAATTCCACGTGAGCGAGGAGTAACCTTGTCTCCTAATAATTTTTCCACAATCCAACCTAAAAAAGCAATAACTATTGCAGCAATTACCGCGCCGGTAAAGCCTGCTACCGAAAAACCCGGAATCAACCAACTAACTACTAACAGCACAATCGCCGAGATAAGAAAACGGATAATCGTACTTAGCAAAGAATCACCTCCTTTTCCTTAAATAGCTTAGCCCTTTTAGGAAAACTTATACAACATAAGTATTTTTTCTTGCCTTTTTTAAACAATGATGATACACTTTATAAGTGATTTTATAATAGAACGTGAGTATCTTTTACACCTAAAGGAGGTGACTACCTTGGCAAATATTAAATCTGCTTTAAAGAGAGTGAAAACAACCCGCATTCACGCAACGCGGAATGCTGCTGATAAATCAATAATGAGAACAGCTATTCGCCACTTCGAAAAAGCCTTACAAGGAGGTAATACGGAGGAGACAAAAGAAAAGCTGCAAGAAGTTGTTAAAATTGTGGATAAGCTTTCCAGTAAAGGTCTTCTTCATAAGAATTGTGCGGCTCGTAAAAAATCCCGTTTAACTCGTAAGCTAAACAAAACAGCAGGTTAACCGAAACTCTTTTATTTACTTAAAAAGAAAAGCAGGACGTATCAATAATATGATATGCCCTGTTTTATTTTTTGCTCATTTTCTTATTTCTTATACGTTTTATCCAAGGCGGCTTAAGACAATCACCAGATTTTCTAGGGTTAATTCCTGATTTAAGCCTGATTTCATCCCCAAATCGCTCTCCCAAATCAATTCTAAATTTCTCTCTAACTCAATAAAGGAAAAATGGTGTACTTGCTTGAGGATTTTACTGGCAACATATGGGTGTAAAGCGAGTTCAGTCGCAATTTCTTTTTCATAATATCCTCTCATCTTTAAATCCTTCACTAAGAGGAGCAACCGAAATTGACGTGCAATCATAAAAATAATCCTCACTGGGGGTTCACCTATAGCTAATAAAGTACCTAGTTCTTTCATGGCTTCCTCTACTTTTTTTTGACTAAGATTATCTACAAGGTTGAAAATATTACCCTCGCTCGACTTAGTAACGACCTTTTGCGCCATAGCCAAAGTAATCGTTTTTTCTTCTACGCTATAGAGCCCCAATTTTTCCAGTTCATTATGCAAATCGCGCAATTGATTTCCACAATTAAAACTAATATATTCCACAGCTCGAGGCTCTATAACTTTCCCCATTCTATGAACTTCAGAAACAAGCCAATTGTTTAAATCCCTACCCTTTAACGGGTTAAAGTTTAATACCTGCCCCTTACTGGCTACAATCGCTTTATAAATTTTCCTGTTCTTATTTACAGAACCTTTTTGCCAAAAAACTAGGCACGTAGAAATTAAGGGGTCCGCCAGATATTGCAAAAGACGTTTTTCCTGATTCTCTGAAATACTAATGTGAGTAGTTGGTTTTCTTGGGTATTCCTTATCCTCTGCCTCTCCGTCTTCTTGCTTCTTTTTTTTACCTGATAGCAAAAAGGGGGCATTTTTAACTATCACTAGTCTCTTTTCCGCAAAAACAGGCAAAGTATTGGCGATATCCACAATTGTGTCAATTGTTACTTCCTCCCCCTCCAATTCCTCAAGATTGAAAGAGCCAATATCCGAAGCAACCAACGCCTCCTTTAGTGAATTGATCACTATTTCCTGCAAGTATTCTTCCGTGCCACAGAGCAGATATATGGGCGAGATTACTCCTCTTTTTATACTGTTGATTACACTAAGTTCTTGCATAAGCCCCACCTCTACTATTCCAAGCACTAAAACGAAAAACGGTAAAACACATATCACTAGAAATTACGATAGAAACTCCTCGGTGATGACGTAAACATATTTTGGGGTTTCCTACTCTTCCGCCATCTCTGAACTACTCTCCACAAGATCTGCACAAAATATATCCCCGCAAATAAATAGACAACCCGGTCAAACCAATTAATCATCTTAACCTGCTCGCTAGCCACTAAATTTACAGAGCCTACATCCTGACCATTCACAGAATAAATCATTTCTCCTACTACCTGTCCTTTGTTAATAGAATCGCCCACCGGCTGTAAAGAAAGCCGCGACTCCACCTTTTTATTGCCGGCTTGCGGTAAAGAAAGAGAAAACTGATCATCAGCAGCCAACTGTAACTTGTTTTTCTCATCAAGAGCAATCGTAGCTACAACTTCTGCAGAGCGAGCTAGCTGTACAGTTTGAAAATTATTAAAACCGTAGTCTAATAATTTTTCCGCATCCGTCCAGGTATTGTTACCGATACTACCCAACACTACTGCTATATATGTTTGTCCCTCACGGATGGCAGAAGCGACAATCGTGCATTTAGCTTCTGAAGTATACCCGGTTTTGACGCCATTTGCCCCTTTATACGACCAAAGCAACTCGTTTTTATTGATAATTCTTGTCTGCCACGCTTTGCCTTCCCAATCAAAAACCTTCATGCTTACTATTTCTCGAAAAGTCTCATTATTCAGTGCATAACGCGTAATAACAGCCATATCATATGCCGTTGTGTAATGACCATTTTCGCTTAAGCCGTGAGAATTAACAAAATTACTGTTTACCGCTCCCAGTTCCCCAGCTTTCCTTTTCATTAGTTTCGCAAATTCTTCTTCTGTATCGCTCAAATATTCCGCAATAGCTAATGCCGCATCATTCGCCGAATATACTAATGCTGCTACTACTAAATCGCGTAATACTACCTTTTCCCCTTCCTCCAAATATACACGCGTTCCTTCAAGAAGGGGAGGATTTGAACTCACTGTAACAATATCATTCAGCTTTCCGCTTTCAATAGCCATGATAGCTGTAAGTATTTTCGTAATACTTGCCGGGGGGAGTTTATCATCCTTACTTTTTTCAAAAAGCACTTGCCCGCTCTGGGCATCAAGGAGTACAGCCCCTTTCCCGTTAAGTACTGGTTCCGCTAAAACCGGTTTTGTCATCGCTAAATATAAAAAGATGCTTAATATAATAAAAAAGCATTTTCTGCTCACTATGTATCACCCTTATCCTGCTATCTTAAAAATACGCTTTTTTATTATATCATAAAAATGTCCTCAGTATGATTCTTTGTCCATTACTTTTTGTCATTATTGCGCCCTTATCCCTAGTGATATATATGGGAACTCCCTTTTCAAAAAAATATTTTATTATTTCTGCATGAGGCTGATTGAAATTATTTTCACCTACAGAAATTACGACTGCTTTGGGGTTTACTCTTTCATAAAAAAGAGGGACATAAGAAGTAATACTTCCGTGATGGGGTATTTTTAATATGTCTGCGTGCAAATCCACGCCTCGTGCTAGTAACCTCTCTATGGCTTCTTTTTCAATATCACCTGTCAACAGCCAAGTACATCCTTTGTATTTTACTTTAACTACCAGAGAACGATTATTACCTATATAATCATCTTCAAGCGTAGGGTAAAGTACTTCCAGAAATACATCACGATCTAAGCTGATCCTTTTCCCCGCTGTTAACTCCTGCAACAGTATTTTTTTCTGCTGACATAGCTCCGCAATTTTCTTTTCCATTTCATTATTTTCTTTTCGCGGAGGTAAGAAAAAAGTACCCACTTGAAAACTAGGAATAATTTCCGATAAACCCTCACTATGATCTAAATGATTGTGCGACATCATCAGTAAATCTATTTTATTGATTCCGTAATGACAAAGAACCGGGCTGACCACATTTTTCCCTACCTCAAATGAAGAGCCGGGTGTGCCTCCTCCATCAATTAAAGCTGTTCTACCCCCGGGAGTACGAATAATGAAGCTATCCCCTTGCCCCACATCCAAAAAAACAACTTCCATCTCTCTAGCGGTTGGCCAGCAGAAAAAAAGCACCGTAAGGACTAACAGAGAAGCGATGATGGCTTTTATTCTTATAGGAATACCGCGTATAATGTAACGCCAACGGGAAACAACCGGTAAAAAAGCTAAGAACAAATATAAAAGAATAATTACCGGCGGCGAGGGGCTGGCGATATTTAATCCGGCCCATCTAAACTCCGCACACCAAATAAGTACCTCACTTAAAATGTACATAATAAAGCCTGCCGTCAAAAAGAAAGGCGTTGCTAAAACAGGCAAAAACCAGGTTAAAACAGCAGCAAGAAAAGTAAGGATAGTCGCGAAGCTACTTACGGCAACAGCAATAATATTCACTAAAGGAGAAATTAAAGAAATCTGACTAAAATGATAAGCTAAAATTGGGGTACTGGCCAATGAAGCGGCCAAGGGAACAGCTAGCAATTTTCCACAACACTTTTTCTCCAGCCAAGGTGTCAAATAAATAATGCCAACCGTAGTTATAAAAGAGAGTTGAAACCCCACCTGAAACAACTCCCCCGGCTGAAAAATTAATACTATCCAGGCGGCAGCCCCCAGCGCATTATAAACGTCATTTTTACGGTTCACGGTTAAAGCCAGTAAACCTAAAAGAGCCATGACTGAAGCACGTAAAATGGAAGCACACCAGCCTGTCATAAATCCATATCCCGACAGTACCAAAGCACCCAGTATTAAGCGAATTAACGGTCGAAGATTAAGAAATGACAGCAAGAACCAGATTAACCCTAAGATCGTCGCCACATGCAACCCGGAAACAGAGAATAAATGCACTACCCCGGCCCTCTGATAAGCATCCCATTCCTCTTCTGCCATTAATCCAGTATCTCCGAATAACATCCCCAGGAGTAATCCTCTTTCCCGCTGAGGCAAAATCTTATTTAAATGCTGTACAACCTGTATCCTGCCCCTCGCTGCCCATGTCTGTATGCCATGACCTTTTTCGACAACCTCTACCTTGCCTTTGTAACAATCGGTAATAAAAAAAACTTCTTGATGAGCAAGATATTCCTGATAATTAAACTGTCCCGGATTGCGAGCTTCTGATGGTAACGAAAGTTCACCTCTAAACTGAAGCGTATCTCCGGGTAAAAGTACTTGTTCCGGTAGGTTCTGAGATTTTAACAAAATTTTATCTATATTAAGAAGCTTGTTCTTTTCTGAGCTAATCTCTTTTACCTTTACGTAGCAAGATAAGCTAAAATCCTTTTCTTTCGGATAAGAAGTGACCTCTCCTTCCCCATAAACTGCGAGTCCATCGTATTCACTGCTAAAGGTCTCTGGATAACGACTGAGACTATACCAAAAAGCGCCCCAGAATAAAAACGAAACTGCCAACAAAAAAGAAATAATCTTTACACTCTTTTGAGGGGTTCCCTTATAGAACAGACAAGCAAATAAATTGGCAAAAAAACACGCTCCGGCTAACAATAGCCAAAGCGTAGTCCTCATACTAAAATAATGAGCTGTTAATATTCCGCTAAGAAAAAGTACGCTTCCCCAAAGAATAGGTCTTCCCATTAGACTTTTTCACTCCACCGTAATTAAATCTTTTAGTTGCTCCATAATTGCCTCGCCAATTCCAGAGACATTATCTAACTCCTCAATCCTCTTAAAGGGGCCCTCTTTTTGCCGGTACTTAATAATTTTTTCAGCAATAGCCGGTCCAACTCGGGGTAAACTTGTTAATTCATCTTTACTAGCAAGATTAATATTAATCTTGCCCCCTGTAGTATCTTCCTGTACCGGAGCTCCCAATATATCAGAAGGCGTAACGTAACCAAATTTATTCACCGGCGGTATCTGTTCATCTTTAGAAGAGTCTCCCTCTTTTGCAGAAACACCTGAAGAAACGCTCTTCGCTTTTCCCTCTTTAAAAGGGACATCAATCCTTTTACTGTCTTGAAGTAGTACGGCTAAATTTAATTGATTTAAGTCAGCTTCCTTTAAAGGAATAGCCACCTGTACGGCATCCTCCACCCTTGCCCCTCCCGGAAAGGAATAGACACCTGGCTTTTCTACTGCCCCGGCAACATGTACGACTATTTCCTTTCCCGCATTCTCTACTGACTCAACTTGTTGCTCTACTGCTGAAAGATTATCTGTGCCCCCTACTACTTCCATCTCAATATTACTAAGACGAATATCCTGATATTTAATCCCACCGAAAAAAATAAAAACCCCCAAAATCGTGACACAGATGATTTGGACTTTTGTCGGTATATTTTCCATGCCTTCACCTTTGGTATTAAAATGATTTTCTACCAATATTCGTCATTTATTACAAAATCCCTGCAATATTATTTCTATTTTAAAATATAACGACAAATCATAATATAATTCAATTTTAAGGTTTGGCAGGAATATTCGGTATTATACAGAATTTACGATTAGTATGGGGACTGTTTTTGGAACGTAGATTTTGTATAGGAGGATTGGCTAGATGTCACCGAAAGATCAAATGATAGCATCCGCTGTTAAATTATTTGCTGAAAAAGGCTTCTTCGACACTTCTGCTACAGAAATCGCTCAAGAAGCCCAGGTTAGCCTAAGCACTTTTTATAATTTTTTTGCTGATGAAACAGAAATGATGAAGGCCATCTTTACCTCTGAGTGGCAAAAAAGATACTCCTTTTACGTTAATATCAAAAATTGGCACATGGATTGGTTCTTAAAAATTAACGGAATCTTGAATTTTCACTTGCAGGAAATCCAAAAGGAACCAGAATTAGCTAATGTTATCCTCACTGAACAAATGAACCCTCGTTTTCGCAGTCAAGAACCTGTAGACAAGTTTTCCCAACTTGCCTTGATTATTGGAGAAATTCTACAAAAGGCAATTGAGGGGGGGAAAATTCGTCCCTGTAATGTTGAAGCAACCTCTCTGGTTATTTACGGTTTTATTGATACATTAATCTACGAATATATTCATACAAAAGATCTTAAAAAACTTGAACACGCCATTGATAATTTTTGTCTGCTCTTAAAAAACGGTTTAGAATTAAAACCTGTCACCACCGCCTAATTCTTTGGCATCGCTACTCTTGCAACTCAGAAACTTCCTTGAAGAGATCAAGCGGTTTTTTAATCAAAACCTTAGCTCCGCTAGCTAAAAGCTCTTCAGCCGGGCGGAATCCCCACAAAACACCAACCGGATACATTCCCGCTGCTACTGCGGTCTCCATATCTGTATTCGTATCTCCCAGGTAAAGAAACTCCTGAGGATCTATCCCCAACGCTTCAGCTATAACCAGCGCCCCTGTCGGATCAGGTTTTTTAGGTACATCTGCACGTTCTCCAGCTGCCAAAACAAATTTTCCCGGAAAAAACTTGTCTATCACAATTTTAATAAACTCGTCCGGCTTATTAGAAAGCACCGCCAGCTTTAAACCTTTGGACATTAACGCCTCCAAAAGCTCCGGTATTTCTTGATAAGCTTTTGTTTTGTCCGCCCAGCATTTGCTATACTCCTCCTTCATCTCAATTACACATTGCTTAATAAGATCTTCCGTCCTTTGCTCACAGGGCAAAACACGACTTAATAAGCTATACATACCATCGCCTACAAAATATTTATACTTTTCTAAAGCATGGCAAGGAAAAGAGTGCCGCTCTAAAACTGCATTTGTACTATTGGCCAAATCCTCTAAAGAATCCAGTAACGTTCCGTCTGCATCAAAAATAACTCCTTTGTACTTCATTTTTTCCACCATCCTTATAATTTTATATTTGCTGCTTATCTTATTATTATAACAAAATATCAGGTATCTTTCTCATAATTTAGCAATAGGTTACAGTAAAAGGCAGTAGGTTCAATGAACCTACTGCCTTTTATCTCTATTCACAAACAAGCGCACAAAGCTCTTTCTGCATGAGAGCCCGTCCATTTACCCAGACACGCATGTTATCACCTGAGATTTCGTCAATCACCGCTATCTGCCCATCAATCCTCCCAAACTCCAGCTTAATATCAATCAGTTCCACGCCCTTACCTACAAATACTCCTTCGATCAATTTTGTAGCCTTTTTCGTTAATTCTTTAGCGGAATTTATCTCCTCTAGCGTCATTAATTTTAACTGAGCTAAGCTTTCTTCATTAATCAAGGGGTCACCTCGTAAATCATCCTTTAAAGTTATTTCCACCAGATAATCTAAAGGCTGAGCTTCTTGGGCATATTCGCCGTAACGCCGCACAAAGCTACCGGTAGCTTTTAATCTGCAAACAAACTCCATCCCATTGCCAAATTTCTCTGCTTTTTTTACGAGCATGGTATTCTTGGTCAAATCACCCTCTAGATAATGGGTATGAATACCGGCTTTCTTTAAAAGCTCAAAGAAATAACAAGACATCTTTAAAGACGCCTTCCCTTTCCCTTCAACCTGACCAATTACAGTATTTCCCCCGGGATCTATCACACCGTCTTCACCTGTTACATCATCTTTGAACAGCAAGAGGACCTTATTCTCACCACTATCAAAAACAGTTTTGGTTTTTCCTTCATATAGTATCTTCACTCTGTCGTCACCATCCCTCAATTTTTATATCTCTATTTTACAACTATATTTACTAGTTTACCCAGTACAGAAATAACTTTTTTTACTTGCTTACCGGCAATTGCCGCCTGTACTTTTTCATTATTTATAGCTTGCTTTTCTAATTCTTCACGACTTAACTCCGCAGGAATAACTATACGATCTCTAACTTTTCCGTTTATCTGAATAACTATCTCTACTTCTTCAGTTTTAAGCGCAGCTTCATCATAAGCTGGCCAATCCTGGAAATACACGCTGTTTTTTTGCCCCACAGCCTCCCAAAGTTCCGCACTAAGATGAGGCGTAAAAGGTGCCAAGAGTATGAGCAGCTTTTCCATTGCTTCTTGAAGAAGCTGCGTATTTTGTTTCTCTACATTACTACGGTAATGATAAAGTCCATTAACCAATTCCATAATGGCACTTATTGCTGTATTAAAGTTGAAGCGTAATTCTATATCCTCAGTGACCTTCTTGACTGTACCGTGTAAAAGCCGGCGCAATTCCTTATCTGCAGATGAACTCACCCCATTATTAACAAATTTATCCTTATTCTCACTTGAATCTTGTAAATAATGATAAATTAAACGCCATACCCGCTGAATAAAGCGATAACTACCTTCAACTCCCCGGTCACTCCACTCCAAATCCCTCTCTGGAGGTGCGGCAAAAAGAATAAAGAGACGAGCTGTATCCGCTCCATATTTGGTAATTATTTCCTCGGGGCTCACCACATTCCCTTTGGATTTGGACATCTTGAACCCGTCTTTAAGCACCATGCCCTGCGTCAATAAATTCAGAAAAGGCTCTCTAACCCCCACTAATCCGAAATCGGCTAAAGCTTTAGTGAAAAAACGAGCATACATCAAATGCAAAATAGCATGTTCTACCCCACCAATATATTGATCCACATTCATCCAGTAATCTACTTTCTCCCTGCAAAATGCTTCTCCGGCATTCTGCGCGTCCGTATAGCGTAAAAAATACCAACTGGAACAAACAAATGTATCCACCGTATCAGTTTCTCTAGTCGCCGGCCCCCCGCACTCCGGACAGACGGTATGCAAAAATTCAGGAATATTACTTAAGGGTGACTCCCCGGTTGGACGGAACTCAACATCAAGAGGGAGCATCACCGGTAAATCCTTCTCCGGAACCGGAACAACTCCACATTTCTCACAGTAAACAATCGGA
>Ga0265294_10008677_pt1 | contig 11816 bp, 9 predicted proteins | sample MunlanPumphouse3_FD_192504 | JGI IMG/M metagenome (GOLD analysis project Ga0265294, IMG submission 192504) | Groundwater microbial communities from a municipal landfill in Southern Ontario, Canada - Pumphouse #3 | ecosystem: Environmental > Aquatic > Deep subsurface > Groundwater | place... | reverse complement strand
CGTGGAAGCACTCTGATTACTGCATATTCATATAAGTACTTTTCTTGCATTCAGCGCTTCGTTTAAAAATATGTCACTATGTTTAAGTCTGTTACTCAAGAATTGAAAATATACTTCACGAATATCATCAGCTGTTTCATCATCTTCTTTCCAATCCGTCCATTCATCGGGAATAAGATTGGTTAATTCGCGTAAGACATCATCGGTGAGAATTTGTTTGCCATATTCATCCGCTGAAACCAATTCACTTTCAGTTGTAAAAGGCAAAAGAACGTGTTCTTTGACATATTGAAATAAATTTACAGATGCATTTTCCCAATTTGTGCGGTTGTGGTGAAAATAAAGCGTAGAGCCGTGGTCGATTAACCATAACTCTTTGTGCCACATCAGCATATTGGTATTCTTTACTGTACGGTCGACATTGGTAAGGAATGAATCCATCCAAACTATTCTGGATGAAAGTTGTGCATTAGGTTGTGTAGTTACAGGATCAAAGGGCAATGCTCCGGTGAGGAAATGCAGTCCCAGATTGAGTCCCCGGCTTGCACGCAGCAGGTCTTGAATTTCCTCATCTGCCTGTCGCAAGCCAAAAGCTTTGTCTAATTGAATAAAGACCAGTTCGGGGATTTTCAGTTTGAGTTTCCTTGCAACCACCCCGCCTAACAGCTCTGATATTAATGCTTTAGAACCATGTCCGCTACCCCGGAACTTAACCACATATTTGAAGCCGTCATCAGCTTCAGCCAATGCAGGTAATGATCCACCCTCGCGCAGCGGTTGGATGTAACGGGTCACATTAACAGTTCGTAAGTTCAAAACAGTTTTGTTATCAATAAATTATGCTTCCGATTCTTCTTTTGTCAGATCCAGTTTCTCATCGTCTCTGCCCCGGTCGAAGAATATTTTGCGAAGCGGGTTTTTACGTGCTTCATCATATGCTATCCGGTTGTTATAGATGTCGATAGCCATGTAAATGGCTTCACGAAACGATTGTTCTGAAGCTTCACCTTTACCGGCGATGTCATAAGCAGTGCCATGATCAGGAGAAGTACGAACTATTGGCAATCCGGCCGTAAAGTTAACGCCGCTTTCCATTGCCAGTGTTTTAAAAGGAATCAGTCCTTGATCGTGATACATTGCCAGAACAGCATCAAAATCTTTGATCCGTCCGCTTCCAAAGAAGCCATCAGCGGCAAACGGTCCTGCACAAAGGATTCCGGCATCCTGAGCTTCAACAACAGCAGGAGCGATAATCTCTTTTTCTTCTGAACCAAGAAGTCCATTTTCTCCGGCATGCGGATTCAGTCCCAGCACAGCAATTCGTGGATTCTCTATTCTGAAATCTCGTTTAAGAGAATAATTTAAAGCCTTCAGCTTTTCGATGATCAGATCTTTTGTAATCATTGCCGGTACAGCCGATATGGGCTGGTGAGTGGTTACTAGTGCCACACGCAGTTTGTCTGTCGCAAGAATCATCAATGCTTTATCAGATTCTTTTTCAGCAAATGTCTCTTGCAAGTATTCAGTATGGCCCGGAAAATGAAAGTTCTCGTTTTGTATTGAATCCTTGTTGATTGGCAAAGTCACCAACACATCTATTTTCCCGTTTTTAAGGTCGCCGCATGCCTCATCAAGTGCAGTATAAGCTGCTTTACCCGAATCATCTGATGCAAATCCCGGTTCAATCCTAATTGAATCATGAATACAGTTTATCAGATTTACCTGACTGTTTTTGAGTTCATCAATATTGTTGATTGTGTGAAAGACGGGTGATTGAAGATTCAGCATCTTTCTATAGAATGAAGCAGCAGAAGATGAGCCGTAAATTACGGGTCTGCATAATTCTTCCATTCGGTTATCATCAAATGTTTTCAACAATAACTCGTATCCAACGCCATTCACATCACCGTGTGTAATTCCAACTTTTACTAAATGAGCCATGTAATATTTCTTGTTATTACGTTTATAATTAACAAATATAACTATTTATCAGTAAATATCCTATTTTTTTTGTTGGGCTGTAGATAACATGCCGCATGCTGCAGAGATGTCCTCACCTCTAGATGTCCTGATGGTACATGTGAAACCTTTTGCTGAAAGGAATTCCCTGAATTTAACCATGGTTTCTTCGTCCGAAGAACGAAGCTTACTTCCGGGGATAGCATGAAAACGGATCAGGTTGATTCTGCAATCCAGCCCTCCAATAAGTTTATTTAATTCACGTGCATAAACAATTGAATCGTTCACTCCCTGGAACATGATATATTCAAACGATAATCTACGCTGATGACTCCAGTCGTATTGTTTGAGTAACTTTACTACATCGACAATAGAATAAGTTTTTTCTATTGGCATAAGAGTCTGACGTTGAACGGGTAGAGGACTGTGCAAACTTACGGCAAGATGACATTTGCTTTCATCTAAAAAGCTTTTAAGTTTGGGTAACAACCCAATTGTTGAGAGTGTTATTCGTTTGGGACTCCATGCCAAAGCATAATCCGCTGTTAGGATTTCTATAGACTTCATTACATTTTCGTAATTGTCCAATGGCTCGCCCATCCCCATGAACACTATGTTTGTAAGATTCGCTGCATCCGGAGCTGAATAAACCTGATTGAGAATTTCATTAACTGTGAGATTAGCTTTAAAGCCCATTTTACCAGTCATGCAGAAATCACAATTCATTTTACAACCAACTTGAGAAGAAACACAAAGCGTTAATCGTTCATCTTCAGGAATGTTTACCGCTTCAATAAACATTTCGCCATCAGTTTTGAATAACGTTTTCTGTGTTCCATCAGTCGATGTTTGAATCTTTAAAGGTTCAGTGCGACCCACTTCGAATCGTTTTTTCAGTACATCGCGGTTACGGATAGATATATTTGTCATTTCATCAATCGATGAAATTCGTTTCACATACACCCAGTCGGCAATCTGTTTTGCTGTATATTTTGGCAAACCTATTGTCTGAATAGATTCTGTGATTTCGGCAAGTGTCATGCCCAGAAGATATTGTCTTTGATTCATTTACTCTTTAGTTTTCAGAACGCAAAGATACTCAGGATTTACGAATAAATCTTTCTGAAAGTTGAATAATCAAATTGAAGGATCAAAAGAATTTCATATATTTGAGTTTTAAAGTGATGATATTAATAAATATTAAATAAAATAAGACAGCAAATCATTATGAAAAAGTACTTTCTTTTTATCTCAACCCTAATTTGCATGACTTTAATGGCACAAGAACAACCCATATTATTATTTCCTGACGGAGCACCCGGTGAAACGGTGAAATTGGTTCAAAATGATCAGTGGGGTGGTAACAAAGTAGCAGGCTGTCAGGTGCTTCGCATTGGTAATGTTAGCGAGCCCACTATAACTTTTTACCCTGCACCCGCCAATAATAATTCTCGTGCTACAATCATTGTTAATCCGGGAGGTGGGTATCATATTCTTGCGTACAACCTGGAGGGAACTGAAATTTGTAACTGGTTTAACAGCCAGGGTGTTAACTGTGTGTTGGTGAAGTATAGAGTGCCACGACGCGAAGGCAGGGAAAAGCACGAAGCCCCGCTTCAGGATTTACAGCGAGCCATAGCATATACTCGTTCACATGCGGCAGCATGGAATATCGACCCAGATAAAATTGGTGTTATGGGTTTTTCGGCCGGAGCTCATTTGGCTGCAATGGGAAGTACTGCATATGAAAAACGTAGTTATCCGGTTGTTGATGAGGCAGATAAGGTGAGTTTGAGACCCGATTTTTGTATGCTTATTTATCCTGCTTACTTGAATGGTAAAGATTTCACAATATCACCAGAGTTAAATGTAAATGCCAAAACACCACCTACCTTTTTAGTTCAGGCTGAAGATGATAATGGACTACTCAATAGCAGTATCTTTTATTATTATGCGCTTAAAGAAGCAAAAGTTCCTGCCGCAATGCATCTATATCCATCGGGAGGACACGGATATGGACTTCGTAACACTGGTGATTTGGTGAATGAATGGCCTTTTCGGGCTATGAATTGGCTTCGCGATATAGGGATGGTGAAATAGTTATTGAAGACCTATCTTCGAATAAAAAGCATTTAGAAAATAATCCTCATCTTCTATTTTTACAAAAGAAGATTTTGGAATATTCAGAAACGATTGATCAGAAAGATAGAGCAAGTAGTGATCTTTGGTCTCGTGTTTTTTCTTAAATCGAGATTTATAGAGCACCCTATCGGTCCCGTCATCAAATTTTATCACTATTTTGTCGCTGTCTATTTCATAGCACTTACCGTTTTTCAAGAAAGCATTACTTCGTGAACGAGAAACGGAATAGAGTTGAAAAATTGAAATCAATGGAGAAGCTATTACCAAAATTAACAAGACAAGGTTTACAAGGTCTCGCAAAATAGAAAAAGAGATGAGGATGAGTACAATAAATAGAAGGTAGATCCATAATTTTGGCATGAACTTGCTTTGCATCAGCAACATGAAGATATCTTTTTCTGTCAGTTGAATTCTTTTTGTGCTAATCATTTTTACTGTTTTTTCTTTTTGATGTAAATGTAATAAAATAAACGGATACTTTCTATCAAGCATCCGTTTATGAAGTGTCTACTTTAAAAAGTAGTTATGAAGAGTAAGTTAATCTCCTGATTTTAGTGAGCCAATGCCATCTTTGTGTAAAGCTTTAATGTTGGGATTACCATAATAAATAACACTGCCAATACCGCTTGCATATAATTCTATATCTCTTGAAGCATAGCATTTTACGCTGCCAACGCCATCAGAATGAACAATAACATCTTTAGCTTTCAAGTTTTTTGTATCAACGTTTCCAACGCCATCACTATTTAATTCCAAAAATACAGCACTGCCTGATAGCATAACATTTCCTACACCTTCGGAATTAACTCTGGCATTACCTACATTAAGATCTTCGGCTTTGAAATTTCCAACTCCATTGGATTCTATTATCAGTTCATCAGAATCAATTTTTCCTTTAAGAGTGATATTTCCCACACCTTCATTTTTAACACGATTTATTTGAGGTGAATTTACCCATACTGTGAGTTTGGAATTGGTGTTTTTAAATCTTTTTCTAATCGAAGACTTCATACTTAATTTAAGTTCACCGTTACTGACTTCAATAGTCAGCGCATTAATAAGATCTTCGCTGCCTTCTGCTCTTACAGAGCTGCTGTTGGACTGTGTAATGATTATATTCCCTATCATATCAGATTTTATGGAATTGAATTCCCGAACCTGAAAATTCTTGGTAGTTATGCGCTGTTGACCACATGCGGTCTGACTAATCATAATTGTTGAAATTATTAGCGTCGATAGTAGGATTAATTTTTTTGGGTTCATTTCTTTTTAATTGTTAGTTTAAAATATCTACAAATAAGACAAATGAATGTGTTATCTGGTTACATAGGTCAGATCTGCTTTGTAACAGTTTTGAATATGGCGGATCTTAATAAACTCTTCCACACTGTTCATGTTTCTTGCTGTATTGGCAAACAAGCGTTGTTGTTGGTCGGCTTTCATCAAACGGAACAACTTGCCCGGTTGTGTATAGTAATCATTGTCGTCTTCACGGAAACTCCATCGTTTGATATTACCGTTTACCTTTTCTTCTATTTCATTAAATTCCGATTTCTCATTCCATACTCCATAACTGTTTGGTTCATAGTGTAATGTGGCGCAGCGAAACCACGGATATCTCTTTCGGCATCGGCAGCTCCTCGTTCACCTGCGACTGTGATCGATTTCTTATGATTTTCAGCTTGTTTATTATTGTATTAACAGTCCTAATAATGAATAGTTCTAACTTACAGCTATAATTATTTGTTTTAAAACAAGCAGAAGGTATATCCTTCTTTTATCAGCCATTCTATTGATTTGGGAAGGGCATAGCGCAAATTCTTCTCTGATTTGAGTGAATCGTGAAATACAATGATTGAGCCATTACGGGTGTATCGTTTTACATTATTAAAAATTTCCTCAGAGGATTTTTTAAAATTGTAATCGCGCGTTACAACATCCCACATGATTATTCTGAAGCCTAATCTTTGTAATTCTTTTAATTGATGAAATCGCATGTGACCGTGCGGTGGACGGAAAAGATTGGTCTTCATCAGCAATTGCTGTTTTTGTGTATTGGAAACAAATTCAGCTGTCCTGGTTTTTATTCCCTGAATGTGATTGAAAGTATGATTACCCGTTTTATGACCTTGTTGAAGCAACATTTGGTAGATTTCGGGGTGCTTGCGAATATTATCGCCAACGCAAAAGAATGTGGCTTTTATATTGTATTTGGCCAGAACTTCAAGTACCCATGGGGTTACTTCCGGGATTGGTCCATCGTCGAAAGTGAGATAGACAACTTTCTTACCATCAACTGGTATGAGCCATTCTGTATTTGGGAATAATAAGCGATATAATTTAGGGGGTTGCTCTATCAACATGCCTTATATTATATTAAAAAACCATTGGCGGGTATTTTTCCCGCCAATGGTTTTACAATTTTAAAAGTTATTTGTTTGCTGCTTGACTATATTGTTTAAATAATTCGGGACTAAATTGCTGCATCATCTTCAATGCTGATCCCATAATTTCTGCTTCTAATGTGATATTGGTTGTGTCATCTGCACTGGGAGCAGGAGTAGTAGCTGTGACGGATTGATAACCCGTTATGGCGCTGTTGGTCAAGTCTTTAAGAATTACATCTCCAATATGTGGAAGACCTTGCATATAATATGTTTGAGCACGTTGTAATAACTCTTGTGAACTGATATTATATTTCTCTTTGTCGTATCGTTGATAAACTGAATTGATCATTAATAATGGATTGAGATTGTCATAAACAATATCGCTCGATGTATTTGCCATTTGTTGAGGTTTCAGTCTGTCGTACCATTTGAGGTTCTTCAGAATTCTATCTTCAATTGATTCAATAAGGGCTTTGCCTTTTTCATTTTCGCCAATCTTAAAATAATCTCTGGCTAAAATAACACCATCAGTTGAATATGGAACAATACTTCCGGGTAAAGATGATGTGCATTTATCTAACGCAATAAGTGCTTTGTCATATTTTCCTTCCTCAACTAATTTGTCAATTAATTGTGTGAAGAATAATCTGACTGTAGAAACCATTCTTCTACCGGTTTCGTCAACATAAATGTCAGGATTTGTATCGAGTCCGCCCCATTTGAATTTATTCACCATGTTGTCAAAAGCGACTTCTGTGTTTATGCCTTCTTCTAATGGTTGACCGGGAACAACTCGATATGTGAGTCCTTCCAGTGAAAGCTGATCCATTAAATTTACATAAAGACCTCTATCTACTGTAGTTGCAAAATAAATGGGTCTTTCCCAATTTTCATTATTAACTGTATTGAGCATTTCTAACAACATAAGTTCCTGTAGGAAGATTGCTTGTTTATTGCTTAAATTGTAGATGAACTTATTTGAAGGTTTAGAATTCAGCGCTTTCCAGTCGACTTTTGTAGTGTCAATTGGTGCTACAAGCGTGCTTCCGGGAATAATTGCCACATTCTCAATAAATGGATTTGCCGCATAAGAAGTGTTGGTCTTTAATTTTTCAAGGGTTTCGTTGAGTGAAATTGTATCCTTGAAACTTGCAGCATCGTAATATTGACCATAAGAAATTGATGGAATGTTGCTTTGTTTAAGTGCGGATTCAATTTGCTGTTTTGTGATTATATATGCCGGTGCCGCAGATTCAGCCCAATATTGTTCCCTCGACCATGTTATTGGAAGTGGTGCTGATTCGTATGCTGAGCGTTTCATTTGATCGATATACCACTGAGTATTAAGGAACTGCAGATTGGATACGCGCACATCGGTTCGATATCCCTCTACTTCCTGAGCATACCATAAAGGATACGTGTCGTTATCTCCATTTGTGAAAATTATGCCATTTGGTTCTACACAAGTGAGGTAGTTCATTCCCATATCCCTTGCTAAAGTACGGTTGGATCGATTGTGGTCGTCCCAGTTTTGTACTCCCATTAGTACTGGAACAACCATGCAAAGCAGTGTAGCTGCAATAGCAGAAATCTTGGTGTTCTTAATATATTTTCTTAGGAATTTACCTACCCCGGCAACCCCAATACCAATCCATATTGCAAAAGCATAAAACGATCCGGCATAAGCATAGTCGCGTTCACGTGGTTCAAACGGTTTTTGGTTCAGGTACAAAACTATCGCTATACCTGTCATAAAGAATAATGTGAACACTATTAAAAAACTTCTTTTACCTTTTGTTTTTAATTTTAACTGGTAAATCAGGCCAATAATTCCCAAAATGAAAGGTAGCATGAAATAAACGTTTCTCCCCTTATTATCAGATACATCGGGAGCTAATTCATCTTGAGGTCCAAGTCCTAATACTTTATTGTCAATGAAAGGTATTCCGGTAATCCAGTTTCCTTTGGTCATACCTCCATCTCCCTGAATGTCGTTTTGTCTGCCTGAGAAATTCCAGAAAAAGTACCGCCAATACATATAATTAAGCTGGTAATTAATGAGGTATTTGATATTTTGAACAAGAGTGGGTTGTTTGCTTTTATCTGTTACTCCCGCCCAGTCTCTATATCCTCTGAAATGAATGTCTTCACCAGAGTGCATTCTGGGGAACAACATAGAATTGTTAAATTTATACGAGTCAACAGCATCTTTTACAATATATTCGTCTTTTTGATCAGCTGAAGTTTTTACAGCCCGCTCATATTGTTTTTTAGTTTTATAAATAGCAGTTCCGTTGCCGTCACGTTCTATTTGAGATGCATAAGTTTGTCCAAAAATAAGTGGGGTGTCACCGTATTGTTCTCGGTTTAAGTAACTTCCCAAAGAAAAAACATCTTCAGGTGAGTTTAAATCGAGTGGTGAATTAGCCGATGAACGAATTGGAATTAATAAATATGCTGAGAAACCAATCAATATTACCAATAGACATGATGATGCCAAATTGATTAGTTTAATATTTGAATTCTCTTTTCTGAACACAAAAAATGCTGTTGCTACAATAAGTAATATCCATAACCATATTGAACTTCCAATAAATATAATTCCTGAGAGTGCCAGACTTGTCATGAACGCAATTTTAGCACGCTTAGTGTTTGACTTTTCTTTAATGGTTTCGTAAAGAGTCCAAACTATACTTGTGATTAATAAAATAAAATAGACTAAAACGCCGCTGTTGTATGTTAATCCAAGTGTGTTCACAAAGAATAATTCAAACCAACCTCCAACTTTAGTGAATCCCGGAATAATACCGTACATCAAAATCAAGATGAGTCCAAATGAAATAAGAATTGCTTTTAAAACACCTTTCCATGTTGACTTTTCAGATTTTCTAAAATAGTATACTAATGCAATAGCAGGTATGCACAACAAGTTTAATAGGTGTACTCCTATTGATAGTCCCATTATATATGCAATAAGGACTAGCCATTTTTCTGAGTGTGGTTTGTCTGCATTTTCTTCCCATTTAAGAATAAGCCAAAAAACTAGTGCTGTTAACATTGATGAAAAAGCATAAACTTCGCCTTCCACTGCTGAAAACCAGAATGTGTCTGAAAATGTATAAGCTAAAGCACCTACTAGTCCACTGCCAATTACTATGAGTGTTTGTGCAAAAGAAATTGTCTGTTCATTATTTTTTAAAACAAGTTTTTTAGTCAAGTGTGTGATGGTCCAAAATAAAAATAAAATAGTGAATGCACTAAGTAATGCAGACATAATATTCACCATTTTTGCTACTTGTGATGGACCGGATGAAAATTGTGTGAAGAGATTCCCAACTAGCATGAATAAAGGAGCTCCTGGAGGATGTCCAACTTCTAATTTGTAAGCAGATGTTATAAATTCTCCACAATCCCAAAAACTAGCGGTGGGTTCAATTGTAAGTAAATAAACTATTGTGGCTATTGCAAAAACCACCAATCCTGTGATTCGGTTGATTTGTTTATAATTAGTCATTCTGATAAACGATTTTTGATACGACTTAAATTTTTGTTTAAGGAACAAAGATAAGATAAAACTATCATTTATCTGTTGTTTTAGGTATTTTAAAACTATTGAAGCATTGCTTTTCGGTAACTAATACAAACATATTATGATGATTTGCCTATCATTTGTAATTATTTTGAAATGAATAATCTTATTTTAAGATAGGGGAGTACATATTCTTGTTTAATTAGCTATTATCTTGTCAACTTATTCTTCTAATAATTGTGGAATGATGTTAAAATATTAAAAGTCATACCAAATCAATATTGTTTATTTAAAATATTGGATATCAGAATAGTATATTGATTTTAAATAGCGAAAAATTGAATTTATCCATTCTCTTTAAAGAAAAATAGTTTTAATAATTTTTGCCAGTTAAAAAAAAATAGCTTAATTTCGAAACGATTATAGAAAAAAAGTTGTGATCAAGTTCTCATTTAAACCTTTTATTCGATTTGTTGATCAATGGAAGAAACGTTAATCATTTTAAAGCCATCGGCAATCCAAAGGAGTTTGGTTGGTGAAGTGGTATCTAGATTTGAAAAGAAAGGTCTCCAAATCATAGGATTTAAAATGATGGTTTTGTCTGATGATATTTTAAAAGAGCATTATGCTCATTTATTAGAAAAACCTTTTTTCGAAAGAATAAAGAAATCAATGCAGGCATGTCCTGTGATTGTAATGGCTCTTAAAGGGGTTGATGCAACAAAAGTAGTAAGAGAAATGACCGGTTCAACAAACGGAAGAACATCTGTTGCCGGTACAATAAGGGGTGATTATAGTATGAGTGTTCAGGAAAATATCATTCATGCTTCAGATACTCCAGAAAACGCGAAAGTTGAATTAAAGCGTTTTTTTAAAGACGAAGAATTATTTGAATACTCTCCAATTACTCTCGGAAGTTTGTATGCTAATGATGAGTATTGAGTTATATAGAATTAAACTAATTAATAATGTTTGATTTGTAAGATATTATATTATGTATAGAAAATTTACATTACTAAAGACTGGTTGGTTTTTATCATCAGTACTACTGTTTGTCACTCAAACAGCATTTACACAAACAAATGTCGATAAACCGGCTTCACGATCAGAGATATTTTATAAACAAGTACATGGTTCAGAACAAGAGCCGTCAAATTTATTAGCTGATGGTTTCAAGCTAAAGATGGATCTCTCTGCTTTAGAAAAAGCAGAAGCGATGAGAGAGATCGATCCTAATGAAATTCCGGCTGAAGATATTTACGGTGGAATTTGGTCAAACAACTCAGTTAATGCATATGGTAATTTGAAGAATGCACCAGATTCTTTTATTGTTGATCTAACTAACTTTACAATGCCATCAGTTGGGCATATGACATCAAATTTTGGAAGAAGAGGTAGCCGTAGATATCATTATGGTGTTGATATCAAGGCGTATACTGGAGATACCATTTATGCAGCTTTTGATGGAAAGATCAGAGTTAAGGATTATGAAGGAAAAGGATATGGAAATTATTTAGTAATGCGCCACATAAATGGTTTGGAAACAGTTTACGGTCATTTATCTAAATTCTTAGTAAGAGAAAATCAAAATGTACGTTCTGGTCAACCAATTGGTCTTGCTGGAAATACTGGTCGCTCAACAGGTTCGCATCTTCATTTTGAGACTCGCTTTTTAGGTCAGCCAATTAATCCTAATTTCATAATAGATTTTAAAAATCAGACATGCATCAAAGATGAATATCTTGTAACTAATTCCAGCTATCGAAAAACAAATAATAGTAGCAAAGTTACCGTTGCAA
>Ga0265294_10008676_pt1 | contig 11819 bp, 12 predicted proteins | sample MunlanPumphouse3_FD_192504 | JGI IMG/M metagenome (GOLD analysis project Ga0265294, IMG submission 192504) | Groundwater microbial communities from a municipal landfill in Southern Ontario, Canada - Pumphouse #3 | ecosystem: Environmental > Aquatic > Deep subsurface > Groundwater | place... | reverse complement strand
TATCAGAGGTTACTACAAAAATATAAAGATTTTTGACCTCTCTGTTTTCAAGTAGGGTATGCTTTTCAGACTCTGCTAATTTACCAACTTTTTCAAGAAGATATAAAGCTGCCTCGGTGTAGTGTCTTGCCATAATAGCCACTTCTTGGCTTTTCTTCATTTTTGAAGCAGAAACCATCTCCATCGCTTTTGTTATCTGCGAAGTGCTTTTGGTTGAGCGTATTTTTCTTTTTATTTGTTGTGCCGTCTTCATGGTAACAATTCAACAATTTAGCGATATAACAAAATCAATTTATAAACTTTTTTTGAAATTTTCAATTTCTTTTCTCAGTTTTTCGTCTGTTTCTTTGGAAAGGTCTTTTTCTTTAACAATTGTCTCTAAAATATTTTTATTCTTTTCTTCCATGTATTCTAGAAGTTTCTTTTCGAAGTCTTTCACTTTTTCTATCTCAACATCATCAAGGAAACCATTAATTGTTGCAAAAATTACCACAACCTGAGATTCCATTGATAATGGTGAATACTGGTTTTGTTTTAATACTTCAGTGAGTCTCTGTCCTCTTTCGATTTTGTTTTTTGTTTCCTTATCAAGATCGCTTGAAAATTGTGCAAAAGCTGCTAACTCTCGAAATTGAGCTAGTTCCAAACGCAATTTTCCTGCTACTTTTTTCATCGCCTTGGTTTGGGCGGCGGAACCAACACGAGATACTGAAATACCTGGATTAATGGCTGGTCTAATACCTTGGTAGAAGAGGTCTGTTTCCAAGAAAATCTGCCCGTCAGTGATAGAAATAACATTAGTTGGAATATAAGCACTAACATCTCCTGCTTGAGTTTCAATGATTGGAAGGGCAGTAAGAGATCCTCCTCCGTATTTCTCTCCTAGTTTAGCTGCTCTTTCCAAAAGTCTGGAGTGGAGATAGAAAACATCTCCTGGGTACGCCTCACGTCCTGGCGGTCTGCGAAGAATAAGTGATATTTGTCTATAAGCTTGGGCGTGTTTTGTTAAATCATCATAAATAATAAGGGCTTCTTTTCCTTGATCCATGAAATATTCTCCCATTGCACATCCTGCATATGGGGCAAGATAAGACATTGGAGCGGGGTAGGAAGATCCAGCTAAGACTACGATAGTGTGTTTCATTGCTCCGCTTTCTTCAAGTTTCGCTACTATTCTGGCAATCTTAGACTCTTTCTGTCCAATTGCTACATAAATACAAATAACATCTTTACCTTTTTGGTTTATGATGGTATCAATTGCCAGAGCTGTCTTTCCTGTTTGTCTGTCTCCGATAATAAGCTCTCTTTGTCCTTTACCAATAGGAATCATAGAATCAATCGCCTTAATTCCTGTTTGAAGGGGAGTGTCTACTGATTTTCTTTTAATAACTCCGGGAGCTATTTTTTCTACTGGATAAAATGCATCTGGTTTTATGTCACCTTTTTTATCAATAGGCTGACCAAGAGCATTTACAACTCTTCCGATTAGACCGTTTCCAACTGGTACATCTAAAATTCTTCCTGTACTTCTTACAGTGTCTCCCTCTTTTATTTTCAAAAAGTCTCCCAAAATCATAACCCCCACACTGTCTTCTTCTAGGTTAAGAGCAACTCCATAAATTTCGTCTGGAAATTCTAACAGCTCTCCACTCATGACATCAGTAAGACCCGAAAGTGTCGCTACACCATCGGCAACTTTCACTACTTGACCGACTTTTTCGATTTCTGTCTTAAAGTGAGTTTGATTTATTTGTTGTTTTAGACTTTCAATAATGTGATCGCTCATTTTGTTTGGGAGTTATTATTAAAGATTGAAATATAGTTTGGTGTTCAACTAGACCTTTATTTGTAATTCTTTTTTGAAATTTTCAAGTTTTCTTTTCACACTTCCATCAATCAGAATATCTTCGTTTATTTTTATTATTATTCCGCCAATCAACGAACTGTCTGTTTTTTCCTCAATGTCGACTGGTTTGTTGAATTTAATCTTAATTTTCTCGGTAATTTTTTCTATTGTTTCTGAATCTAGTTTGTTGGCGCTGGTAACTTTAACTTGAGTAATACTTTTTTGCTCTTTGTGGTACTTTTGGTAGTATTCTACTATTTTTTCAAGTTCAGTGTCACCAAAATCCTTTGTTGATTCATATAGATTTATTGCGTATTGTGTCGGTGTGATTTTCATGACTTTTTAAATCTTAGAAAGAACGTCGTCTATTAGTTCTTTTTCTTGGTTTTTGTCTATTTTACTGCTTATTATCTTCTCAGCAACTTGAATTGAGATGTTAGCAATCTCTTTTTCTGCTTCCTTAACAGATCTTTCTTTTTCAGAGATTATTTCTTTTTTTGTTTTTTCAAGAATTTCTTGAGCTTTTTTTCTTGTTTCCTCAATTGATTCCTGAGAACTTTTTTTTGCGGATTCGTAAGCGTTTTTAATTATTATTTCCGCTTCTTCCTTCGCTTTCTTTATTTCAACAACTCTTGATTCTTCAGTATTTTTTAGTTCCTCCTCAATTTTTTTTACCTGTTCTAAACTTTTTTCTATTTTGTCAGAACGGTCTTTTAACATTTTTAAAACAGGCTTGTAAGCAAGGCGTTGTAAAATTATCAAAAGCAAAAAGAAATTAACCGCCTGAGCAATTATCAGTCTTCCGTCCAGTCCTAATTTTTCGAATATTTCTAACATATCGTACTTTTAATATTCATCTTGATAAATTGAAACCCCAATAACTTAACTCTTTAAAGTTTCAAATTCAATACAGAGATTTAAAATTCCTCTGTATTGTTAGTTAAACAAACTTAACGATTAGAGCAACTACAAGGGCGTAAATTGCGACAGCTTCCGCGAAGGCGATAGCTAAAATCATTGAACTTTGGATTTTTCCTGAAGCTTCAGGATTTCTTCCGATAGCTTCAGCTGCTTTTCCTCCAATTATTCCAATACCGATACCTGGACCAATAGCTCCAAAACCCATTGCTATTGCTGCTGCTATTAATTTTGCTGCTTCTGTTTCTAACATATTTTTATTAATTACTAATAACTTATAAATAAAACGAATTAATGCTCCTCTTGAACTGTAACTGCCATCTTAAGAAATACCAAGGTTAGCATCGAAAATACTAACGCTTGAATAAATCCTACAAACAATTCAAGAGCAAAAAAAGGAACGGGGATGACAAACGGTATCAATGCCATTATTACAACCAAAAGAACTTCTCCCGCAAAAACATTTCCAAAAAGTCGAAAAGAAAATGATATTAATTTGGAAATTTCACTTATCAGTTCCAAAATACCAACAAAAAAAGATATTGGTGATTTAAGGTTTATAAACTTTTTTGCATATTTAGAAAACCCTAATGCGAAAATACCAAAAAATTGAACAGCAAAAACTGAAATAATGGAAAGAGCGAGTGTTGTATTTAAATCACTGTTCGCTGAACGGAGAAGAGGAATAAATGCTGTGTGTCCTTCTTCCACTTCGGAAAAACCGATTGAACCAAAACCGGGAATAAGTCCCATCCAATTGGATAAAATTACAAAAATAAAAATAGTAGAGACTAAAGGGAAAAATTGAAGAGTTTGTTTTCTGTCTCCTGTGACGCCATCAACCATGTTAAACAGAGATTCCACTATTACTTCAACTAGATTTTGAAGCCCGTGTGGAACTTCTTTGAGCTTTCTTGTGGCAAAATAAGCGATTGTTACAAAAACTATAGTCGTCAAAAAAGAAGCTATAAGGCTATTTGTTATGGGTAAACCAAAAATGTTTGTTACGATTTCAGGTGTAATTGATATAGATATTTCCTTCATTTTCTTGTTTTTTAATTTTTTTTGTCCTATTTGTACAAACTGTATAAAAACAAAACCAACGCAATTCTAAACTATTTTTTTAGAATCGTCAATTTTTTATATATATTTTAACAGTCCCTATTTATTTAGGTTTATTATATATTGAAACTAAAATTAAGCAAATTTTATCCTTGATGGTTTTTAAAGCTTGAGTGGGCCTCGGGTCGGTGTTAATATGTACCGAACAATTGATTAATGTTATGAAAATTATATTTAACGGGGAACTTATAGAAGAAAGGGAAGCTAATGTCTCTATTATGGACAAAGGCTATTTTTTTGATTTTACCGTTTATTCCTCTGTAAAAGTTGTTCAAGGTAAAATATTTTTCCCTGAGTATCACATTACCCGCCTTTTTGAATCTTCAAAACTGATTGGTATAAAACATAATTTTTCGGAAAAAGAAGTTTTAAGTTGGATTAATAAAATAGTAGAAATCAATAAACTTAAGGATAGTCTCCTAAAAGTTCTTTTAATAGGTGATCCTGATGGAAACGACAAAGTTAAGCTTTTTATTTTTCAGGTTAGCGGGCTAACTTATTATCCGGACAAACTTTATAAAAACGGTGCAAAAGTTATCACTTATAATGGAGAACGACGAGTACCGCAGTCAAAGACAAAAGATTTGTTGATGAGTTTTCTTGCTTTTAGAGAGGCAAAAGAGAACGAGGCAATAGATGCTTTGTTAATAGATAGAGATGGGAACATTAGAGAAGGAACGAGAACTAATTTTTTTGCTATTAAGGGTAAGACAATTTTTTCGGCATTAGACGAAGATGTTTTAGGCGGTATAACCAAAAAAATAGTTCTAGAAGTGTCAAAAAAAGATTTTGACATAAAACATGGGAAAATCCCATTGGCTAACATAAAAAATTACGATGAATTTTTTATCACCAGTACTTCTATGAACGTCATGCCTATTAAACAAATAGACGACATGGTTTTTGATACTGATTTTAAAGAAACCAAACTTATCGCAAAATTGTTTAAAGAATATTACGACAAGGAAATTTTTGAAGGTAGTTAAAACAAAAACAAGAGTGTTTAATCTTCAATTTTCACTATTCCAAGTAATTTTTTAGTATAATGAAAAAACATGAAACGAAAAACAGAAGATACCATTTTTGATTTAGAAAGCCAACCTCTTCTGGAGACAAATGAAGCTGTGGAAGGAGTTCCGTTTGATGGCGAAGGGGTCGTTGAAACAGATGGAGATAAGGTTCTTATATCAAGATATTCTAAAACTAAGTGTGTATATTTCCATAGTATAAAAGAAAAATATGTTTCAAACGGTAAGAGTGGCAGATGGGAAGTTGTGGAACATGCAGCTCTTTGTGTCCCTTTTTATATCGTAGACGAACGAGGAAAATTAAAGGTGGATATTAGGGGGGTGGATTATGATTTTTCAAATTATAAAATACTTTTTTCACTTTCAAACTCTGCAGGTTCTGGAAATAGTGAGATTGACGGTGAAACAATATTAAAGAGAAAAAACTATGTAGAAAAGAATAAGCTTTTCTCGTTTTTTCCGGTGTCCCAAAAATATCGCCAAAGTGAATATGTTTTGCGTCCGGGTACAAAAGTATTTGTGCATGGGATTGTCTTAAAATATAGAGGAGAATTAGTTTTATGTGAGGGACAAAATTATTGTCTTATCGTAAGCAGAAAAAGTCGCGATCAATATGTTGAAGAATTTTATAAAGGTAGTGATCTCGTTTATCTGACTAATTTTTTGATAGCAATTGGATATACTATTGCTTTATTTTCAATAAACTATTTTTTTCATTTAGACTTTGTTTTTCTTTTAAGTCTTCTCCTAACTGGAAATGTCTTTATCTTGGGAGGTATTGTTTTTTCTCTCTATAACAGGATTATTATTCTTCAACAGAGAGCTTTAAATGCTTCAAGTAATATTGAAATAGAATTAAAGAGAAGAGCTAATTTAATTCCCAATCTCGTCGAGACTGTAAAAGAATACTCCCATTACGAAAAAGAAATCCAGCAAATGGTAATTGAAGCAAGAGCTGAAATGGTGTTTTCTAAAGAACTTATAAAAGAAAAAAACTTGCGATTCCTTCTTTGGTGATGGTTATTGAAAATTACCCGAATCTTAAATCTTCTGAAAATTTTCAAGCGTTGATGGAGGAGCTCGTTGACACCGAAGAAAGAGTTGCTCATTCACGTGAATTTTATAATCGAAGTGTAAGAAAATACAACACAATCATCGGTCAATTTCCTTTTTTAATTATCTCCTCACCTTTTAAAATGAAAGAAATGAATTTTATTTCAATTGTTCAAGGGGAGGGTCTGGTACCGAAAACCTCTGTATCTGATGAAAATATTAATTGAATCAAGCATTCAATATCGTTAGGATTTTGAATATAAAAATATTTCAGTTTTCTGATATAAAAAATAGGACATCACTGTCCTATTTTTTAAAGTTGAATTTACATCATAATATTACTTTTTTATCTCGCTATTAAGTGTTCTAAAAAAATCTACAGATTCAAGTTTCGATCCACTTTCCATTCTGTCAATATATAAAATTCCATCAAGGTGGTCAATCTCGTGACCAACAACATGAGCAATAAATCCTTCAAAATTCTCTTGATGCCATATTCCGTATCTGTCTTGGAAAGATAGCTCCACTTTTTTGCGTCGTTCAACTTCTCCGCGGTAATGTGGTAATGACATGCAGGATTCTTTTTTCTTGTCTTTTTTTCCAGACCAAGAAATTATTTTTGGATTGACTATTATTAAAGTTGGCTCTTTTTTTCCTTCATTCAAATTTATAACCGAAACTCGAATAAGCTTTCCAACCTGAGGAGCGGACAAACCTATACTGATAGGATTATCTTTGAGTGTTTCTACCAATTCATCGATAAATTTTTGAAATTCATCACCAAAGTCCGAAACTTGTTGAGAAGTTTGTCGAAGGATTGTGCCTTTTTTAGCAAAATCTTTTTTTTCAAGTTGAATTATTGGTAATATACTCATTTTTATGGCTTGTCCCAGCTCGCCTCATAGTAGTATAGGAGCTTTGGATTGTCAATTCAATGATGCGGGTTTATGCGTGTTCTGGCGGGGTTGGGATTTTCTCTATTAGATACACCATATCATTGCAACGTATTTTTTTGTCGATTTTGATAGCGATAGTTTCACCTTTTTCGGCTTTTTCTACTTTTTGGTGCTCTATCTCCATTGAGTCTACTGCTGTTCTGTAGTTACCAGTGCGAACTCCTTGAATAAATATTTCGTCGCCGTTTTTGATTGTTTGATTGGTGTTGATTTTTAATTCAACAACTCCTATTTTGTCGTAGACGTGGGTTATTTTTCCCAAGAAGGCTTTTTTTTCTGTTCCTACATTTCCATCAGAATTAGTCCAACTGTCCATTGGTTTTCCTAAATAGAATCCATTTGATAAACCTCTGTTGAAAACGCGATCTACTTTTTTGAGGAGTTTTTCTTTTAAGGATTTGAGTTCTTCTTGAAAATCTTTAGAATCGGCGACTTCTTTATTTTCCCAGACGAAGTCGACAATCTCTCTATAAGCAGATGTAGTATCGGATACATATTCTGGACTTTTGTTTCTTCCTTCGATTTTGAAACAATCAATTCCTGAAAAGACAAGTTTTTCGATAAAGGGAATAGTGCAAATGTCTTTTGGGCTTAATATATAATTAGGACCTACTTCATATTCAAATTCACCCTCTACGTCTTTTATCATATAGTTTCTTCGGCAGGGTTGGCGACAGGCTCCACGGTTCGCGGAATTGCAAGTTGAAAATTGAGACATAAAACATCTGCCGGAAATTGACACACACATCGCACCGTGAATAAAAGTTTCAATTTCTATATCACTTTTTTCTTTGATTTTTTTGATTTGTTCAAGGTCGCATTCTCGCGCTAGGACAATCCTCGTAACTCCAAGGTTTTTGTAAAATAATGCCGCTTCCGAATTTGAAACACTGGCTTGAGTGCTTAAGTGTATTTCCAACCCAATTTCTTTTGCGGTTTGTAGCACTGCCATATCCCAACAAATAATAGCGTCAATATTGGCTTCTTTTGCTTTTTGCAAAACTTTACGCATCTCGTCGACTTCCTCTTCGTAAATAATTGTGTTTAGGGCGAGATAAGCTTTAACGTTTGCGTCGTGGGTGGTCTTGATTATTTTCGGAAGGTCTTTGACTGTAAAATTTTTTGCCGTAACTCGCATGTTAAATCCACGGATACCAAAATATACTGCGTCAGCTCCAGCATCAATGGCGGCTTTTAATGATACAAAATCTTGTATGGGAGATAAAATTTCGGGCTTTTTCATAAACGAAAATATAACATAAAAATTTTTTTGTGTTAATTAAAATAAATTAAACAAATAAAAAAATAGATATCGCTTTAAAGCAATTTCATTTTGGAAGCCATTTTCTGGGTAAACCATTGCTTTTAGTGAATAAAAAAGATAGACTCCTTTTAATAAGATAATAGTTAATATAAAACATCTATAAAACATCATGGGGAATTTTAATAAGGGAGAGAGATCAAGTGGAGGAAAAGGAGGTAAAAGCTTTGGAGGAGGACGAAGTTTTGGGGGTGATCGCGGTGGAAGCCGAGGGGGATTCGGAGGTGGTGACCGTGGTGGAAGCCGAGGGGGATTCGGAGGTGGTGACCGTGGTGGAAGCCGAGGAGGTTTTGGGGGTGGAAGAGACAGGGAACGCCCAGAAATGCACAAAGCTGTATGTAGCGATTGTGGTAATCAATGTGAAGTCCCTTTTCGACCAACTGGTGACAAACCTGTTTTTTGTAGTGATTGTTTTAGAAAAAAAGATGAGGGCGGTTCACGAAACTCTGGTGACAGAGGAGGATTTGGGGGAGGTGACCGTGGTGGAAACAGAAGCTTTGGTGAGAGAGATTCTCGCCCACGTTTTGATAGCAAACCTTCTTATCAAAAAGAGGGTGGAGACAAAAGTTCTGAAAACTACAAGGCTCAGTTTGAGATATTGAACAACAAGATTGATAAAATATTAAAAATATTGAACCCTGCTTTTTCTGAAGAAACAAAGAAAGAAGTAGTTAAGGAAGTAGTTAAAGAAAAAAAAGAAGCTAAGGCTCCAAAATTTATAAAACCGGAAAGAACTTCAAAAGAAAAGAAAGAAGTTGAACCTGTTGCTCTTAAAAAAGTGATTGACAAAGCTATGGACAAAAAGGTTGCTCCTAAAAAAGTAGCTGACAAAAAGCCTGTTACAAAAAAAGTTGCTCCAAAAAAAGCTGCAGCAAAAAAGAAGAAGTAATATAATTTAGGATTTTTAAAAAAATATCAACAAAAACACACACTTTTAGGTGTGTGTTTTTGTATCAGAAAAAGGAGTAAAATAACAATGTTGTTTTATTCTTTTGAGATAATTATTTAAACGGAGAAAATATGAAGAAAGATTTGAATTCAAAGATGATTTATTACTTGTCGTTGATTGGTTTCTTTGCAATTTTTTCAACTACGATTTCAAAAAGCCCTGTTTTGCCACTATATGTAAATGCTTTGGGTGGAAATGAAATAATTATCGGTTTAATCTCAGCCTTTTCTCCTTTGGCGGGAATACTTTTCAGTTTCCCGGTAGGTTTGCTGTCGGATAAAATAGGAAGAAAAAAATTATTGGTGACTTCAGGAATAATATTTTTAATTTCCCCGCTTTTATATTTGGCAGTGAGTTCTCCAATATGGCTTATTCCGATAAGATTTTTTCACGGTATGGCGACTGCTATTTTAGGACCGGTGGCTTCGGCGATGATAGTCAAAAAATATTCAGAATCAAAAGGAGAAAAGTTGGGGATTTATTCTTCTTCAACTTTGGTTGGAAGGGCAATGGCCCCACTTCTAGGAGGATTTATAATTTCTTATTTTGCCCAGCCAGGAATTTCTTTATTAGGTTATAAATATGTATATCTGGCTGCTTTTGTTTTAGCTGTTCCTGTTTTTATTTTGACGGTATTTATTGGGGAAGAAGAAAAAAATGGTGAGCAGAAAAAAGTACAAGTTGGCGCTCAAGATTTTTATTTAGATTTAAAATATATTTTTGGTAACAAGAAATTAATCTCAACAGCCTCGGTAGAGATGGCTATATATTTTGCTTATGGTGCTTTTGAAACTTATCTTCCTTTGTATTTGATGCAATTGAATGTATTACCTAGCCAGATTGGTTTCATATTTTCAATGCAGATTTTGGCGATTGCAATTTCTAAACCTTTGTTCGGAAGGTTAGCAGACAAGATCGATAAAAGAAAACAAATTTTGTTTGGAGCGTTTTTCTTAGGCTTGGCGATAGGAGTCTTGGGCTTCTTTCATTCAATTGGCGCGATAGCTATTTTAGGATTGATTTTTGGTTTGGGAATTTCTTTTTCTACGATTGCCACAAGTTCTTATATCGCGGAGGTAACTAGTTCGGATAAGCTCGGGTCTTCTTTGGGGGCATTGTCTTCTGTTATGGATATTGGTCAGACAGTGGGACCTCTTTTAACGGGAATTATCATTGTCTATTTTTCTTTTAAATTTGGTTTTATGTTATCCTTCTCACTCATTATGATTACAGGATTTTGGTTTTATTTTAATAATCGCGAAAAATAAATTGCACAAAATTGTAGTTTTCATTTTTTATTTAATTTTATTTTTAATATGCAAAAAACCCAGACTAAAACAATAGAAGGACTAACTAGTGCGGAGGTGGATGAGAAACAAAAGAAAGAAGGTTTTAACGAAATTCAATCGGAAAAACCAGCCAGTGTTTTTGTTTTGTTGTTCAAAGTTCTTTCAGAACCAATGTTGGTTTTGCTTTTAGCGAGTGGTTTAATTTATATGTTATTGGGTGAGGCGCAAGACGCAATGATGCTTTTGTTTTTTGTTTTTGTCGTTATCGCTATTACCCTTTATCAGGAAAGGAAAACGGAACGGGCGTTAGAGGCATTGAAAAATCTTGCTAGTCCTCGAGCCTTGGTGATTCGTGACGGTGAGCAAAAACGTATCTCGGGGCGTGAAGTCGTTTGTGAAGATATCATTGTTCTCCGGGAGGGAGACCGAGTTCCAGCCGATGCGGTTATTTTAAGTGTTTCTAATTTATTAATTGACGAGTCTCTACTTACTGGTGAGTCGGTGGCGGTGCGAAAATCCGAATGGAATCACAAAGATGAAATAACTCCTCCAGGTGGCGAAGATCTACCTTTTGTTTTTTCTGGAACACTTATTGTGGCGGGGAACGGTGTTGCCAAAGTAACTTCAATTGGGAGTTCTACTGAAATGGGAAAAATTGGAAAATCACTTCAAACAATTCAGGAAGAAGATACCCTTTTAAAAAAAGAAATGGCAAAAATTGTGAGAACTTTTACCATTTGGGGATTTGCCCTTTGCGCTATTATTGTGGTTATTTATGGTTTGATGCGCGGAGATTGGTTGAAGGGGGTTTTGAGTGGATTGGCTTTGGCGATGGCGATACTACCAGAAGAATTTCCGATGGTGATGCTTATCTTTTTGACCCTTGGCGCTTGGCGGATATCAAAGAGAAAAGTTTTGACTAGAAGAACCTCGTCTATCGAATCTCTTGGTGCCGCTACGGTTCTTTGTACTGATAAGACTGGAACTTTAACCATGAACCAAATGCAACTTGAAGGATTACTAGAATCGGAAGGAGACCAATATTTAGATATCGTTTCTCAGAAAAATGAAAAAATTCCCGAATCTTTTCATGGATTAATGGAGTATGCAACTCTTGCTTGTCAGCGGGATGTATTTGATCCGATTGAAAAAGAAATAAAAGCTAAAGGAGAAATTTATTTATCAAACTCAGAACATATTCACGGAAATTGGAAACTGGTTAAAGAGTATCCACTTTCTAAAAACTTACTTGCTCTTTCTCATGTTTGGGAATCTTCTGATAAATCAAACTTTGTTATTGCCGCGAAAGGCGCGCCAGAAGCTATCGCGGATCTTTG
>Ga0265294_10008675_pt1 | contig 11819 bp, 6 predicted proteins | sample MunlanPumphouse3_FD_192504 | JGI IMG/M metagenome (GOLD analysis project Ga0265294, IMG submission 192504) | Groundwater microbial communities from a municipal landfill in Southern Ontario, Canada - Pumphouse #3 | ecosystem: Environmental > Aquatic > Deep subsurface > Groundwater | place... | reverse complement strand
CTAGCTTTTTTGCTATTTATTTATCTGAATATCAGTAAAATAACTATGTTTTTTTAGGATAGCCTAAGAATTGCCATTTTGCACCAAATTTGACGAAGAGCCCGTATGCTCCGGAATAATCAAGAGGTAGTTACTCGGGTGCTTACAAAAAAACAACTGATATCTTAAGATAACTTAGAATTAATTCTCTAGAAATAAAATACTTACATATAACGTATTAAACTCATTTTTAAATTTTAAAAACGATGTTTCTCAAAACATCACTTTTCTCTATTATTATTAATTCTGAATTATTCAAAATAATCTCCTTTACTCCTTGATAATCTGAGGGTATAGTTGCCAGAAATGCTATGAATGATTTATTTATCTCTTCATTTGCATCAATGAAATCAAAAATATTAGAACCGAAAATTCTACTTTTTTTTGCAACAATAGGTAAGGGTTCATGCAATCCGGTTGTCCCAAACTCTATACCAAATGCCAATGGAGTACCATTATTCATTGATCGCCAATAATTAACCCATGGATAGTCCTGAGTCTTCCAAACATATCCCAACATTAAATTGTACTCTGTATTGCATGCAGTTGTCCATCCAAGTTTATCTTCATTCCTGAATTTAAAACTGCTAACTCGGGGCCATTCATTTTGGAATTGACGTAAACTAATTTTCTGATTATCATGGGTTACATCGGGCCAGTAAAGAATAGGTTCTTCCTGATTCAGAGTACCATCCTCTTTGTTTTCAAATCCCTTTTCGGTATTATTGTCAAAAAGTGTGTTACTGTTAAGAAATGGAGGAGCTAGTGTGACATGCTGAACAATATTAAATATTTTTCCAAATTTATTCAGGTTTTTAATTTTCTCGGTAACTTTTATGAGTGACTGATCTTCTGACAGATGTATATCTCTGGTTAATTGCAACCTTCCCATAGGGAGCTCACATCTCATTCGAACTTCAATATTGTTCTTCGATTTTTCAGGCTTTTTTAAAAGTTCCCACACTAAATCATTCACTTCACCATGGTGTTTAAAACCGTTTTTCTGTTCTCCTTCCGATGGAGGCCCCCAACGGTCAAAGCAAAGAAAATGACCTCTGAACGATGATTGGGAAGTTTCTTCTTGTTCCCAGCTAATTGGATTCAAAGGATTCTCTTTTAGATGGAAATCTGTATAAGCACCTCCTTCTAGGTTTATGGTAACAATCGAATTCCTGTTCTCGAGTGTCAGTAATTTCTTCATTTCAATTTTATTCCAAGAGTTAGTATTTCGTGAGGAGCAATATTGAATTTTGTGCTCTTTTCGATTACCTGTGCATTAAAATCATCGGCAATATGATTCTCAAGAAAGTTTAATTTCCTCACTGTATGAATGTTTTTTGGTAAATGAAGGGTAACCTGTTGATTATTTCCTTCAACTTCCACTATTCGAATAACAAGTTCATCAGTATCCTCAGCCTTTTTTATGCCAGTCATATATACCCCTTCAGCCTCAAGAGAAAGTAATGATTCTGACTCAGGCCGAGTAGCATGAGTCTTTACTAATGCCAAAGAAGGTGGCTCGTTCGCTTCAATTGGAAGGTTAAAATCATCACCTTCGGTCCAGACACCATTCTTCCAGTCTTCCTGATGAGGAAATAAAGCATAGCTTATGTTAAATTTGCCTAAGTTGGGATAGATGTCGGGGGATCCTGCCGCACGCATAAGTGTGATACGAAGATCTCCGTTGTGATACGAATGCCCGTATTTAGTCTTGTTCAACAAAGCAACACCTATTTTTCCATCGGAAACATCAACCCATTTTTGAGCCGGTACTTCTTGCCCATCTTCCAATTCTGGGTCAACACCATAAATTATGCTTTGTGAATTTAACCATGAAGGAGCGTCCTTACCATTAATCTGCCCATCTATCGGACGTTCGACTACGTTGTAGGGGACATTTGAGTAAAATCTGGGAGTTTCAAAATTCAGTGGGAACAAAGCACGTAACATCGGTGAATCGGTACTGTCGTTTCCTGTTTCAAGCCAATGTATTTCCATATCATACTGAATCCTCGGATAAGATTTATATATATAGGTTCTTTCGATGAATCTGGATTTACCCCATGTTTTCACTGTCTCAATGCAGGCACGGACAGGCCCTTTTTCTATCACTTTTACACTTTCGATATTCTCAACATCTTCGCTGTTTACTATTTTATTGATTGTCCATGATTTCATTCCTCCTTTTCTGTCTTCTAGATACATTCTTAACTGATTGAGTTCAGATCCTTGCTTTACATATTCAAAGTTGCTCCTTTTATCGAAAAGGCTTGTTATCCCTCCAGTTTTCTTGTTAAACTTAATACTGAAGAAATCTGTTTCAAAGGTGTTATCATTCCGTAAAAGAGAATTAATATCATTACCCGTTTGCGTAACATCAACATAATAGGTCTTATAACCACCCGCCGGGAAGGAATCGTCAATAAACTGAACTTTTGTGGTGAACCCGGGAGGTGTTGATTTTGAATAGACAATTTGTGCTGGATATTCTTTGCCTGAGGCATCTCTAACCAGAACGGTTGCAGTATTTAAAGTTTCTGTGCTTAAGGATGACTGATAATTGGGATCAAGAAAATTCACATTTGCATCCCCTTTTTGATTTTGGTTCAATTTATCTACCGGTGTAAACTTTAGACCATAATAATTATCTCCCCAGGAATTTACTTTTACAGAAGCTGGCTCCTCATGTGAGTAAACTGTTGCTTCAACAATAGCTTTTCTTTTAAAAGGTAATAAATTATACGCTACTACCGGTTGCCCCAAATTTTTTTGAAATGCAACTTCATCAGCCATCTTTAAAAATGCACTGTTTTTAAGCTCTTTCGATTTCCTTTCAATTTCTGTATATCTGGCTACCGCATCACGATTAGCTTCATAAATAGCCGACCCGGGAAGAATATCATGAAACTGATTAAACAAAACAGTTTCCCACAGTTCATTCAACTCATCCTTAGGATAAGGATCTCCGTTAATCCAACGTAATGTATTAAAAAATTCGCTTCCGTATAAAGAATTTTCACTGTTGCGATTTCCTGATTTTATTTCTGAAACTGTCGTATAACAACCTTCAAAAATAAACTGCATCTCTCCATGATGGGTTGGACGGTTGTTCATTTCTTCTGATGCTTTTTTAAAAAAATCGTTTGCTGTAGTGAACTTTACAGCGGGATAGTTTGGTAATTTATCTAGTTCATGAACCATTTCAATATTTGCTCTGGTAGGGCCACCACCATGATCACCAACACCTGTAATCTGCAAAATGCGGTGTTTATTTATATCGAATTTATCCAGCTCATCTTTTAATTGCGGTGTGATATCACCGTTATATGTGTCATTAGCATAACAGAGTACAGTAGATCCATCAGGGCCTTTCCACCAAAATGTTCCTTTATAGGGTTTACAGCGATGAAAATAATAGTAATTGAGTCCTGATAGTTTCAACATTTGAGGCAACTGAGATGTGTGGCCGAAATTGTCTGGCAACCATCCCACTTCAGCAATACGTCCAAAATGTTGTTGAAAATAGCGTTGTCCAAACAAGAAAGATCGGGCAAGAGCTTCTCCTGAAGATAGGTTTGTATCCCCTTCTGTCCACATTCCTCCTATAGGTTCTAATCGACCTTGTTTTACATACTCTTTTATTCTGTCAAAAAGTGTTGGATCAACTTTTTCTACAAATCGATAGACTGCCGCCTGGCTTTGAACCATGGTAAAATCTGGAAATTCATCCATAAACGAGACCGTTTGACGTAAATTGTCGTTTGCCATTTTCATAGTCTCGAAATAGGTCCATAACCAATTCATATCCATGTGAGCGTGTCCCACAACATGGATTGTGTCATTTTTTTTACTATTTGCCTCATTTTTGGTTGTTGATTGTTTCAACATATTTTCACCACTCATAGTAATTGGAATACAACACAAAATTCCGATGAGTGCCAAAGAAAAAACAGATTTTGTCCTCATAATATAATTATTTAAAATGTTATCACTTTTATAGTCTTCGTTTTGATTCCCGTAAAAAAATAAAAGGGAAAATAGAGGCTACCTAGATTTGAAATATAAACTAATAACGTTTCACAATTAAAATGATTCAAAAGATTAGGATGTTGAGATATTCAGTGAATGTAGCTAAACCGGTTAACTTAATCAATATATAATATTTCATAATTAACAATTTAAAAGTAAACTATATTTTACGCCAATACAAACATTTTAGCTTGTTTTAACCGCTCTTAACTTTATTGATGGGTGATCACAACCGAAAATCACATTATATCGCAAAACTCGTCAAAAGTTGTAAGGAATATAAAGACATCATGACAGCGATCATGATGTCTTTATTCCTGATTCAGCAAACTTATCACATTTACATGATAACCTGAAGATGGGCATACATGTTCCCGATCCTGTATTCGAATGAAACAGAAACATTGGGGCTAACATCTTTGACCATTATCATTCCGTAATAAACATCCTCGGGAGCTTCTCCTGTAGTCGCTTTGAATATGAATACCCCTTCACCCTGGATAGGATCAATTGAGGTGACCGGCGTTCCGGAGTTGAAGGTAGCAATGGCGTCGTTTGAGTTGTTCAAAGCATACATCCCGATGGTTGTGGGTACAAATTCAATTTTATTGCCTGCATCTATCCATGCTGAACCACCCTTTAGCATGAGTGATCCATCAATAGCAACCATAGCTGTAGATGCATTGAAAGGAACGGGTGAATTGTTAAGTAGGTTTATGCCAGCACTTGAAGTTCCTAAAAGCAATTTAGCCGACTTCTTTAAATAGAAATAGGGTTCTCTTACAATCACTGTACGCTCAATTGTTTCACTATAGGATCCTTGCTTGGCAGTAAACTTATAGAACATTGTGTCATTTTCGACAATAAAATCACTCCCTGAGATAGAGGGAAGATAAGGTTGATTAACGCCTGAGAAAGGAGATCCGGGAACAGTGACCCATGTTCCATCCGTTCCATTCTTCCTCTCTACTGTCACCGAGCCTGAAAATTCTCCTTCTTTTGGATCGACATGAATGTTAAAATAGGCTGCTTCATCTGTACGCGCTACTTCAATCTCTGTATCTGCAACCATCGGTTTCGATACTGTCATTACGTTGATCATTTCCACACGTTGTTTTGCGTAATCTCTCTCCCCGTTAAAGACCACCACGACATAATCACCTACATTATTAAGATTAGCAACATTTCTCGTGTATGAAACGGTCGCCTTTAAATCGCTACCCACACTCACATCCTGTTGTGTTCCTTCCAGAGGTAATAGCTGCATTGTAGAACCACCACCGGGAGGTGTTTGCAGTTGTAATAGTTCAACTTTCATCACATCACCTGATTTTGCGGTAGCAAAAGTGGCAGTAACAGTGAATGAATTATCCAACGAACTAATTCCTGCTGTCTCAGTACGTGAGACTCCTGTCCAGATGATATTCCCGTTATCATCCTTGGGTATTTCATACAGTTCATCTTTGCTGCAACTGATTGCAAAAACGATGCAACAGAGTAATAATATATATTTTTTCATATCTGACTGTTTTATAGTTAAATAACTGTTTCTTATTCCTCACCCTTCTGCAAAGGCAGCCATTCATAATTTTGCGTACATTTCCTGTTGTTATCCAACTCAGTACCTGAAACAGGTGATAGCAGATGTTTCGTACTAAACTGAAAATTGAAATTTGTGGGTTGATGGCCTACCAGATTCTCAATCCCTGCAAACTCACCCTCTCCATCTATCAAAGCTTTCCGCGTACGTCTTTGATCCCACAACATTTTATTTTCGAATACCAGTTCGTAGGCACGTTCGCTCATAATATCAAGCAGTGTGATACTCTCCACAGAGAAATTAGGTAATCCGGCCCGTGTACGTATTTCATTAATCCCTTTTACCACGTCATTATCAGAGATGGATTCACCCATGCTTCTGAGTGCCCAGTTTACTTCTGTCTGCATCAGTAATATATCGGCGTACCGATAAAGATTGAAATTCAAACCTGAACGGGCATCGCCCTTGAGCGCAGACTTATCATAATATTTCTGCAAATATTTAGTGGCAAATTTCGGTGCTGGACTCTCATTTGGGTCGTATTTTGCAGCCTTGGTATCACTACTGTAGAAATAAACCCTTTCCTGCATACGGATATCAGCCGGATCATATGAGTTCTGATATTCGGTGCTTGGAACAAATGTGCCTGCTTCAATATCATAATTTGAAATTTGCAATGCCAGAGGTATTGCTTTGTCAATCAATCCATTTTCTCTTACACCTTTCACAAATTGAATCTGGAAAATGGCTCCGCCCTGATTATCCATATCCGGATTATTCAAATCGCTGAAGTCTCCTATCGGATATTTCCCATAGAGAAAATCGAGCTGTGTTTTAGCTTTCAGAAGCAGTTCTTTGGCGTTCGGTGTGTTCACAGGATATGCAGTCATGCTCCACCCGCCTGTTTCACACCATTGCTTGGTTGTGTCTGCCCTTGCCTCCTGATAGGGATAGCCGGCCATGGTCAGATAAACATCAGCCAGAAGAGCTCTCGCAACATGCTTGGTCACACGTCCGTCGGTTGATCTTGCATCAGGAAGAGTGCTTTCGTTAACAGCAAATTCAAGATCCGGCACGATGATCTTATCGTAGATATTCACAAGGGATGTTCTGGGTTGCTGCGCTTCATCGACGTTCTCGAGAATGCTTGTGTTTGCAATTACATCCCCATACAATCGTGTCAGGCAGAAATAGTAGAATGCTCTTAATGTGTGCGCCTCTCCCAAATATCTTGACATATCACTTTCTGTCATTTGTGTAACTTCCGGGAGCATCTTAATTGCCAGATTACAGTCTCTAACTCCCCTGTACAAGTTGTTCCATATGGAGGTAAAATAAGGATGTGTACCGTCCATAATGTCGGTTTCATACTTCCATAAATCCGATCCCATATATTGTGAATAAGCTTTACCTGTAGGATATTCAAGGCTTGCAGGAAGAGAGCTGCCCCACACGTTACCCCCGTCGGTCCAGTTAGGCAGCGCTCTGTACGCCCCTGTCGCCAGTGCTACGCCCCCAGGCACACTTGTGACCTGTGATTCAGAGGTCAAAGATCCCGTGGGATGCTCTTCCAGAAATTCAGTACAGGAATAAAACAGCATCCCGGCTATTAACGTAATAAATACGTATTTAATATTTTTTGATTTTGTCTTCATCTTGTATTTCAATTAAAGTTAGAAAGAAAGATTGACCCCGAATGAATAATTCGATGGTCTCGGATACATAAAGAAATCCATACCTGGTGTTAAACCATCCATATTGTCGTTATCACTTCCTTCAGGATCATATCCGGAATATTCTGTCAGCAAGAAGAAATTGGAAGCATTCAGATATAACCTGCAATTACTTGCTCCAAATTTACCAGATATACTTTTGGGGAAGGTATAACCAATTGTCATCCCGTCACCCCTGATGAAAGAGGCATCTTCGATCCAGCGGGTATCCGGATAGGTCTGATAATAAGCACCGCCATTACCGGGGCGAACCTGTGCCACCATGGTATTTTGATGATCAGGACGCCATGCATCAAGGATGGATGTTTTTCCGTTAGCCAGTCCCTGACGGTCTTCCGATGAGTGGTTTGTTCGGTTTTCTTTCTTTGCTCCATAGGAGATACGAATATCAAGATTAAAATCAAGATTTCGGTAGGTGACAGTATTGTTGACGTTCATATCCCATTTGGGGAATGCGCTACCCATTGGGATCCCATCCTCAACGAAACTAATTCTGCCGTCATTGTTACGATCTTCGTATTTCACATCACCCGGCAACATACCGTAACGTGCTGCCAGGCTGGCCTCCTGTGTGCTGTAGGTGCCCAGACGATTAAGACCGAAGAATTGGGCAACCGACAAACCTTCTCTTAAAATTGTATTGGCTCCTCCAACCCACCAGTTACGTAAGATATCAGCTCCTGTGGGGCCCAGTTGAACGATGGTATTTTCGTTATGCGAAATATTAATATCCGAGAACCAGTTGAAATCTTTCTGCTTAACATTATGTGTGCTTAATGTAGCCTCAACTCCTTCGTTGCGTATTTTTCCGTAATTTAACCGTACACTTCCGGTAGTGGTGGATTGTGGCAGTGGCACGTCCAGCAACATGTCTGATGTCAGTTTATTGTAATAATCAAATGTCAACACAATCCGATTATCTACAAAGCCCAGATCTAAACCTACATCATACTGTGTAGTCTTCTCCCACCTCAAGTCTGGATTTCCCACACTGTTTGGCCATAATCCCGGTTGCGGAGCGTTCCCTAGTGGTACGTTTCCTGATCCGATAAATGTTTGTGTAACGTAACTCCCGATTTCCTGATTACCTGTCTGACCTATACTTGCACGTATTTTCGCATTGGTCAGTCCATCGAAATTATCCATGAATTCCTCCTCACTTAACCGCCATGCAACTGAAGCCGACGGGAAAAAACCATATTTATTATTCTTACCGAACTTGGAAGAACCGTCAATACGAGCGGTTGCAGTGAATAAATATCTGTCATTATAGTCGTAATTAAGACGTGCAAAATAGGAGTTTAATGAGCTTTGATTGTCGTTACTACTTGGAGCAGGTCTAGTAGCCGTGCCAATCCCGATATTGTGCCAACCATAAAAATCATCAAAAAAATGATCGTTCCATGTGCCTACATATTCACCCGTATATCTTGACCAGGATGCACCTAACAAACCAGCAATGGTATGAACACCAAAATCATTGTTATAATTGAAATAGTTTTCATTCTGCCAGTAATAATTTTTCCAATTCTCCAGGTTTGCTGCTCCCTGAGCAGAACGGGAAACCTTCCTGTTGGCATATCTGTAGTATTTTTCATCATAACTATCCATTGCAAAATTACTTTTGAAAGTAAGGTTACTGGTGATGATAAAATTCATTGTAAATGAACCGTTCACCTGCGTACGTCTACGAAAAGTCTCCACCCCATTACTTATTGCTATTGGCGATTGGCAGTCCACCTCACCCATTGGGAAATCAGCATTCGTGCCATATTGCCCGGCATATATACCATAGATAGACGGGTCATTGGGATACAATACAGGCAGCATAGGGTATGATTCAATTGCAGAGCGAGCCATACCTCCACTGAAGTAAGATACATCGTTTGTTCGTTCCTTACTTCTGTTCAACGAAAGGAAAGAGTTAATGCTAAACCAGTCGGTCAATTTCACATCTCCGGTCATTTTACCAGAAAAACGTTCGAAGTTTGAATTAAGCAATAACCCATTGTTGTTTGAATAGCCTAAGAAAGTGCCTAATTTCACATCTTTGCTACCTCCGGTGATTCCAATCTGATGATTTGTAGAGGTGGCTGGTCTGAATGTCTCTCCCTCCCAGTCGTTCTCAAATCTGGGTTTGTAATAGTTTCCATCACCCCCCATTAAAGGAATTGAGTATCCTCCCTGAGAGACTTTCTCGAATAACCAGGGCATTTCCGAATAGGTCAGTGATCCTTTTCCGGGAGGCAATATTGAGGCATCATAGCAGGTAGCCCAGTTTGGGTTGGTAGCATATTTTGATACATTCATATATGCCTGCCTGATCACATAGAAAAACTGCTCGTTGTTTAGTACATTCAGCCTTCGTTGCATATAACTGCGGGATACATATCCGTCGTATGTTACCCTGGGTTTACCTTCAACACCTCGTTTTGTTGTGATAATGATCACACCATTTGCACCGCGAGCACCATATATTGCTGTTGCTGAGGCATCCTTAAGTACATCAACAGATTCAATCTCATTTGGGTTAAGTATTGACAAAGCATTTGAAACGCCTACCACATCGTCAACCACAAACAAAGGGTCGTTACTTGAGTTGATAGAATTGGTACCACGGATACGAATCATTGGAATACCGCCAGGTGCTCCCGACCGTTCAATTATCTTTAATCCAGAAACTTTACCAGACAATGCCTGAGCGACATTAAAAGCAGGTCTATCCAATAACCTCTCGGCAGATACATTTTCAACGGAACCGGTCAAATCACTTTTTTTCATGGTACCATAACCTACCACTACAATCTCTTCAAGCAACTCTGTATCTTCTGTTAAGATAACCTGCACACTCATCCTTCCGTTTAAAGGGATGATCTCTGTTTTCATTCCCACATAAGAAACCTCCAACAGTGCATTGGGTGGAACATTTATTAGTGTGAAATTACCATCTGCATCGCTAATAGTACCTATTGAAGTACCCTGCACCTGAATGGTTACACCTATGAGTGGCTCATTGTTTGCATCACTCACTCTACCATTAACAGTAATGTTTTGAGCCGAAACAGATAAGGAAAACGCCCACAATAGTATGAGCAGAATTCCATTCGCCATGATTGAAATTCGTCTTTTCATTTTTCATTTTTTTAGATTAATACCTGAAGTTAAACAAGTAGTTTTCAACCCACCTGCTTTGAAGAAGCATGGAGAATTGATAAAATGATTAAAGCCAGCACTGCTGTTAATCACGATATCCAAGAAACACCGGTGTACTGCATTAAATCTTTTGAAAATAACGCAAACCTGTTTACTCACAACACTTCAGATACGTTCGGTTTTGAAAAGCCGGATCACCCCAATCGGCGATATTATGAAACAACCCCTCCATGGTTTCATTGCACCTAAAGCGTTTCACCATTTGCGAGAATGTTGTAATGTAAAGTCACACTGTTAACATTTGTGACAATACCCCAACCACAAATATCCTCAAATTTATATAATTTTTTAAATAAATCCAAATATATTTTGTTTTTTTATTACACAAACTTTCATTATAGTGTAAGCTACCCCTTTTTGTAGCCTTCCCTATTTATAGGACAGTTCCAAGTTAGACAAAAATATTAACTTTGGTTGGCATAGGAACAACAATGAAAAAGAAAGTACACAGCGAGTCAGAGAAGGTAAAGGCAGTCCATCAGCTTGAAAGTGGAGTGGATTCCTCAGTTGTAGCGCGTGACTACAACATATCCAGGGCGACCCTTTATAATTGGTAGTCCAAGTACAGCGGGATGGAGGTGAGTCAGGTCAAACGCCTCAAAGAGCTTGAAGATGAGAACCGAAAGTTGAAGCAGATGTATGCTGACCTTGCTCTCGACAACAAGATACTGAAGGAGGTCATCGAAAAAAACTATAGAGCCCGAGGTAAAGAAGGAACTGGCAGGAGAGATAGTGGAAGAATATGGTATAAGCATCTCTCGGGCGTGCAAGCTGATGGAGATCCATCGCTCCTACTTCTACTATACAGAGAAGAAAGATGATACCGAAGTAGAAGAAGCAATCCGTGCTGCCGCCGAGTTCGGTGATGGTTTCTGGAAGATTTATTCAAGACTGAGACGTGAGGGTAAGAGATGGAACCACAAGAAGGTTTACAGGGTCTATTGATTTTATCAGTGACAGGATTGAGTGCGGAAGACAGTTCCGTGTTCCTAACATCATAGATGATGCCGGCAAAACGGGTCATTAAAGTTCTGGAAAAGATCATATGGCAGAATGGCAAACCAAAGAACATACGCTGCGACAATGGCCCTGAGTTTATCGCTCAGGTGTTCAGAGATTGGTGCAAAGGCAATGAGATTAACATCATCTATATTCAACCTGGTAAACCCACTCAGAACGGTTACATTGAACGCTTCAACGGAAGCTACAGAAGGGCTGTTCTTGATAGATATATTTTCCGCAACATATCTGAAGTCAGGGAACTG
>Ga0265294_10008674_pt1 | contig 11822 bp, 10 predicted proteins | sample MunlanPumphouse3_FD_192504 | JGI IMG/M metagenome (GOLD analysis project Ga0265294, IMG submission 192504) | Groundwater microbial communities from a municipal landfill in Southern Ontario, Canada - Pumphouse #3 | ecosystem: Environmental > Aquatic > Deep subsurface > Groundwater | place... | reverse complement strand
TTCTTCTAAAGAGGCAACTTTACCGTTTAAATATATCTCATCGTGGAAAATAACAAGTTCGGCGCCGCTGTTCCCTAAGAGTGTTTTAAATTTTTCGTGTAAAAGTTTATTTTCGGCGAAAGTGTCCACATCAATAATGCGCTTGCCTTTTGAATCCCAGATGATTATTTGAGTTGAAGCGCCTTCTGTACCGATTCCCGATATGATTATTTCATCGTCGGAAACATTTAAAACGTCTATAACGCCTTCTCTTACCATCAAAATCTTTTTTACGCCGGTGGCCGGTATCGAAGCAGATTTTCCTATGGCGAGGTTTAATTTGGGGGCAGCCGAAGCTTGAGAGAGTGCCAAAACTGATATGAAAGCCGCTAAAACTAACAGTCTGAGCAGCAGCGATTCGTTATTGAGATTCATAAATAGAATATCCTCACTTACTCACAAGAATTTGCTTCGGGATCTCTGCTTCTCGGATCCACGGATTTAGTGTTTTGTTTGTACTGTTGCATGGGCAGTCCGGCCTCAGAATGCGTTGTTCCTGCGGGGCCGTTATATCTGTATATTTCTCTTGAAGAATAAGCACCCTGCATGACAATCACAGAGCCGTCGTCTGCGGGCTGTGAATCGGTCGGTTGAGATATAAAAATAGGTGCGGCTTCGCTGAAGCCCTGAGGGACGCCTTCGGAAGTCGGTGTTTCGATGTCTTCTAATACTTGTTTTTCGGTGATGCCAAATGTGCTTACAGTTTGCCCGTGGTCGTTGGGGTTTTTCAATATTAATCTGAAGGATATGCCTGAGTCTAAAAACATTAGCTTTTCTGTTTCTTGGGGGGTAAGCGCAAGAGTTACAAGTTTAGCTTTGTTAGCCGAAATTGCAGGAGTGGAAGTGGCTATGGAACCGTCGAATTCATAGGTTGTGCCTACTGCAAGCACTTGTATGTCTTGAAGAATCAGTTTTGTGGTAACATCTCTTCCTCGGGGTCTGAATGTTGCGATTATGTCTACATAGTCGCCTTGCTGAATGAAACCGCCTACCGAAGTCGCTTCCGAAACAGTAATGGTTATAGCTCTCTTTCCTTGCGGGATGGCTAAGGCTAAGCTTGGAACTTGTTCTTCGTTCAACAGACGCAAAGATGTCATTATGTCATCCGGTAAAATGGTTACCGAGGTATAGCGGTCTGTCATAGAAGCGATATTCGCAAATGCTCCTTCAGGAATAAGGTTCTCGGCTATTTCTTTAATTTTAAAACTGCTTTTCAAAACAGTGCTGTCAAGCCTGGTTCTTGCCGGAAGTCTTTTTGTGCTGATTACTACGGATTTCTTAGGAATTACAACTGCTTGTTGCGTAGCAGAGTTTGCTTTTCTTATTGCTTCCTGAGAGCTTTTTATTCTGCTCCATAGCACCAGTGAAACTATTGCAGAAATTATAAGTGCAACAAATAAAGCTTTTCGATTCATTAAGAATCCCCCTAAGAATCCGGTTTGATGTTTAGGAAATTTTTTTAAATCATATCAGAAATAAAAATGGCGGGCAACAAAAATACTAAGTACGTTAAAACAATTTGAAAATATATAAGCAAGCTGTTGCTGTGCCAAGAAAAAGATCTATGCCCATTAAAAATTTGTAGTTTTTGTTTGTACCCTCTTCGTTGATGTTTTTAATTGTCTTTTTTAAGAAAATACCCGATTTGAAGCTGGTTGCAATCATCATGAATCCGTCCTTGCCATAGTTGAGCCATTGAACAATCATCGCATGGACAAAAGCATAAGCGTTAGCGTATAAAAAGACGTTTAACATAAATATGGGGCCGCACAAAGCTCCGATTGCTCCTAACAGTTTTACGTCACCCATTCCGATAAATCCAAAGGCGGCAAATGGCATATAAAGAAGAATTCCACCGATTGTTGCTCCAAAGTGATGCCCCAAACCGCTTATTCCGTCGGTGTAGAAAGCAAGCGCCCAACCCAATAAAATGGCCGGAAAAGTCAGTTTGTTGTAGATGCGCCCGTATTTTAGGTCGCTTATCAAGGCAATAAAGGCAACGATCAAAACCGATATTTGCATTATCATATGACTAAATAGCCCATTAAGTTGATGTTTGCGACTTTTGGACTTAATTCTTTGTCAGATGTGTCGGCAAGATATATAAAGCCAAAGCTCGGGTCGGAAATTCTCACAATGTCTTGTTCTGTTTCAAGATACGGACTGTCAACGATTATAATATCTGCGCGCCTTCGCGCAATATTAACGAGCCGGTTAAATTTTTCTGTGTATTCTGATGAATCGCCGCTAATGTCGGGAGATTTTCCGTAACTTAACAGGTGTAAGTCGGGCGTTTCTGTTTTTTGAGTGGCATTAATTATGTTCTCGCCGTTTAATACTTCTAAGACGCCGACTTTATTCGGCAGGTCAAAAATTTTATGTAGTGCGGGCCCGTAATGATTGCTGTCTATAAGTAATACTGTGTAGCCTTGCTTTGCAAGCATTACGCCTAAATTGGCTACCCAGGTGCTTTGTCCGATTTTGGGCTTTGAAGCAATGGGAACCAATACTCTGATACCTGATTGGGCCGTTTTAACTTGAATTGTTTCTGTTAATTTTTCGTATAACCTATAAAGCTCGCTGTTCGGTTCGTTTATTGAGAATAGTCTGCCGTCGCAAACGGTTTCGTTTTGCGGGTATTCAAATTTAAGGGTTTTAGGTATAAGTGGCTCAGAATCGCCAAAAATAATTGGTTTTTCGTTATGGGTAGGTTCATCAATATCAGCTGTCGGTTCTTCGACATCAGGTATTTCGATATGTGATGGTTCAACTGTATCAGCTGTCGGTTCTTTGATATCAGGCAGCTCTGCAGTTATTTCTTGCGTCTTTGGCTTGATTTCTGCCGTTTTCGTAAACAAGAAAAACCCTAAGATTAACGCGGTTGCAAAACATATTAGATAGCTTAATCTCGGGTCATGACCGATTTTTTGATACATTTCCCTTTTTTGTTTGTTAGATTCAATGCTGAATTTGACTGTTTCGTGTTTAACTTTTAGTATTTCAAGCTCGTTTTGTGTGGCAAGTTTTAAGTTTTTAAATGTTTCGAGCTTGCTTTCTGTTTCGAAATATTGTTCAGAAAGTTCTGCCTTTTTCTCAATTACTGTTTCGAGGGCTTGTTTTTCGCTTTTTTGAAGGTCGACTAATCTTTTTTCAAACTGAGCCAAGAGGGCAGAATCATGTTTTATTAGCTGTTTTAGGCGTTCATACTCGCGATTGGGAGAAGATTTGACTATGTTTTTTGTTTGTTTTGCCAGTTCTTTTTCGAGTGCTTTTATGTTTTGTGTTTTTTCGATCACTCTTGGGTGCTTTTCTTTGTAGGTTCTGAAAAGAATTCTAAGCTGTTCTTGTTCATCCGTAAGTTCGTTTTGAAGTTTTTTAATTTTCGCCGGTGAAGATGAAACGATTGTTTGTGAAATTGTGTTTTTAGGTGTTGCCGATAGTTTTGATTCGGCCAACGCAATTTTATCTTTTAGTTGCGCTATGTTCAGCTTAAGTTCGGTTATTTCGTTTTTTTTGATGATTTGGGCGTTTTGGGGAAGGCTTAAGTCGGTTGATGCGGGCGTATTGAGCTTTTCAAGAAGTGTGGTGGTCTCAAGAATATTTTTATCAATGAGAGCCAATTTTTGAAGTAAGGCGTCATTTTCGAGTTTTCTGATGTTGTTAATTTTGTAATAGACTTTGTCGGTAGCAATTCTGACAAATTCATCAACAGACTTTTCGAGTTTATAGGGGTCTTTGGAAGACATGGCAACTGTTGCGCTGCCGCGCCCGGTTGAAACAACAGATATGTTTTCGTGTTTGCCTGGGGAAAACTCGCTTGATTTTCTTAGAGCTGCCAAAAAATCTTTTTCGCTAACGGCAGCTTCTGTAAGAGAAGGAAAAACGTCGGCCAGGTCATTGTCAGTTGTTATTACCCGAAAAAGGATTTTTGTTGAAAAGTAGCTTGGGGAATAAGCGTTAAAAAAGTAAGCCGTCAAAAAAGAGAACAACAAAATAACGGCAAAGGCAATTGCTTTTGCTTTAAGGTTTTTTGTTGTTCCCTGATCTAGGCTTGGTTTTATCATTTCGTGAATTCATTTACCGTTTTGGCAACAAATTCTATCTGTTCTTTTGTCAGTTCGGGGTAAATGGGAAGTGCAATAGTATGGTTTGCGGCTTTTTCCGATTCAGGGAAATCGCCTGTTTTATAGTTTAAATCGGCGAAGCACTTTTGCTGATGCAAAGACAGGGGGTAGTATACAGAGCAACCTATTTCATGCTGTGTAAGGTAATCTTTGAGGGCGTCTCTGTTTTCGACTTTTATAACGTATTGGTTGTAGATGTGGTATCTGCCGGGTTTTTCAACCGGAGTAACTATGTTCTTGTTGTTTTTGAATAATTCGTTATATAAGGCGGCGTTTTCGCGTCTTTTTTCTGTCCAAGAGCTCAAGTAGGGCAGCTTAATCGAGACTACTGCAGCTTGAATGGCGTCGAGTCTTGCGTTTAATCCAACTTCAAGGTGTTGGTATTGCTTTTGCCCGCCGTGAACCCTTAAGCCCTTTAGGCGTTCTGATAAAGCGTCATCGTTTGTTGACACCAGGCCCCCGTCGCCGAAGCAACCCAGGTTTTTGCTTGGGAAAAAGCTGAAGCAGCCTGTGTCTCCGAAGGTGCCTGCTTGAGCGCCGTTGTATTTTGAGCCGATTGCCTGAGCTGCGTCTTCGATAACAGTCAGATTATGTTTTTTTGAAATGGCCATAAGCGGTTCCATGTCGACGCATTGGCCAAAAAGGTGAACAGGCATGATGGCTTTGGTTTTTGAATTTATCAAAGGCTCAATGAGGTCGGTGCGCATTAAGAACGTGTCGGGTTCGATGTCGACAAAACGTGCTTTCGCGCCCACTCTTGCAATTGACCCGGCTGTGGCGAAGAAAGTATAGGGAGTTGTTATAACTTCATCGCCGGCTTTTATGTCGGCGGCCATAAGCGAAAGCAAAAGAGCGTCAGTCCCTGACGAACAGCCTATGGTGTGTTTGGTTCCAATATAGGATGCCATTTCTTTTTCAAGTTTTTCTACTTTGGGGCCAAGAATAAAGCCTTGGCTTTCAAAAATGTCGTTAAGTTCGGGGACGATTTGGTCTTTGATTTGAGCATATTGTGGTTTGAGATCAAGAAGAGGGACTTTCATTTATGCCTCCGGGAACAATATTGTAGGATAGTAAACATCGCAAAAAGACTATCACTTCGGGCTGATTTTAGTCAATGATTTTTTGAGCCGGCAGCTAAATGTTGCTTTCAATAACTGTCAGATTTAACTTTAATGTTTTCTCTTTTAATGGTATAATGCGGGTATTATGAAATTTGTAGATGAAATAACGATTCAGGTGTCTTCAGGAAGCGGCGGCAACGGTATAGTTGCTTTCAGGCGTGAAAAATTCGTGCCTATGGGCGGCCCCTCGGGCGGTGATGGCGGCAAAGGCGGAGACTTCATTTTTGAAGCGACAGATGATTTAACAACTCTTTACGAACTTAGCTTTATCAGAAGCTACGCAGCTCAGAACGGCGAGAACGGCGGGCAAAAAAATATGTCCGGCCTCGGCGGAAAAGACTATGTGCTCAAAGTGCCCGTAGGAACGCTGGTTTATGACGCTGAAACCAAAAAATTGCTTTTCGACTTAGATAAAAAAGGTCAACAGGCGCTAATAGCGAAAGGCGGCAGAGGCGGCTACGGCAATGCAAGATTTGCGACTCCCGTCAGAAGAACACCCCGAATCGCAGAAAAGGGCGAACCCGGAAAGGTGCTTCGCCTAAGGCTCGAACTTAAGTTATTGGCTGATGTGGGGTTAGTCGGTCTTCCAAACGCGGGAAAATCTACGTTTTTGCGGGCAGTGAGCAACGCGCGACCAAAAGTTGCCGATTACCCTTTTACAACGCTTACTCCAAGCCTCGGAATTGTGAAGCCCGAGGGTATCCCTTCTTTTTGTATGGCGGATATTCCCGGTTTGATCGAAGGTGCTCACGAAGGTGTCGGCCTTGGCGTGCATTTTTTGAAACATATCGAGAGAACAAAAATTTTGTTGCATTTGGTTGATGTGAGTCAGTTAGATCTCGAAAACATAACTAAAAACTACGACGTAATAATGAATGAATTACGTGAGTTTTCGGCTGAATTGGCTGATAAGCCAGTCGTTGTGGCAGCAAACAAAATGGACTTGCCTGACTCGCGAGACCTTTTCCCTGAATTTGAGAATGCTTTAAAAGAACGCGGAATAAAGGTGTTTCCTGTTTCGGGCGCGACGAAAGAGGGGGTTCAGGAGTTGCTGAAATACCTGAGCGTGGAATTGAAAAACTTGCGTGTGCCCGAAAGAATTGCGGCAAACGAAGATGAAAAACTATATGAATTTGAGACGCCCTTTGTAATAACCTCAGAATCAGAGGGAAGATGGCTCGTGACAGGCAGCGAAATAGAAAGACTCGTTGCGATGACAGACTTTACAACCGATGAAAATGTCGCTATGTTTAAGAGAAAGCTTAAAAAGATGGGCTTTATTGAAGCATTGAAGACGGTTGAAGTTTTGTGTGACGGTGATATTTTCTCAATAGGAGAAATGGAATTCGAGTTCTGGGAATTCTTTAACTGAGTGAGGCAGAATGGCTATAACCGTAGAAGACATCGTATTTGCGAAACAGATGGAAGTGCCGGCAGGTTTGCGCGAGCATATGCGTGCGGTTGCAGAGATGGCGGCCGAATATGCCGGTGAAGTTGGCTATGACCGTGATGCGGCTTATGTTGCGGGAATGGCTCACGACTTGCTTCGTGTCGCATCTGACGAGGAAATACTTTCTCTTGCAAGACGATCAAATATGTCGCTGACAAAGGCTATGTTTGCGCGGCCTATGCTTGCGCATGGGCCTGCGGCAGCGGCTTGGCTGATAGAAAATGCACCCGATGTAAGTTTTGATATTGTTGATGCTGTAAGAGATCACACTTTTCCGCCTTCTGACGCTCCTATTTTAACTCAAATAATTGCGGTGGCCGACACCTTAGAGCCGTCGAGAAAGATTCCCGAGAGAGAAGCGGTCAGATTGGCTCAAATGACATTCAGCGAAAGGTTTAAGCGAGTTTTTGAATTGAAGCAGAATTTTAGAAGAAATTTGTAATAATCGATAAATGAATGATTTAAATGATAAACAGACAGGCAAATTTAGGATAAAAGTATCATTAGCTATAGTATTTGAAATAGTTTTTGCTTTGGTTGCTTTTGCTTTTTTTGGGGCTATAATTAATAGGTGGTTTTTTGAAACCGGTTCTGCGGCTTTTGTTGCTGATTGGCCCGAAACCTCTTCTGAAGGCAGGGATAACAGTCAAATTGGTAATGTTAATGTTTTGGTGCTCGGCGTAGACAGCGTTGACGGAACCCATCGCGCAGATACGATTTTTTTGCTTGGAATAAACCCGGCAAAGTCTTCGGTGAATATGTTATCAATACCCAGAGACACGAGGGTTTTGGTAGACGGTAAGGCGCGCAAAATCAATGAGATACTTCCCAGATACGGAATTAATGTCTTAAAAACTTTGATTGAAAACCTGCTTAAAATTAAAATAAATCGTTATGCTGAGCTCAGTTTTCAGGGGTTTATCAATGTTATCGACATTGTGGGCGGCATTGATGTTGATGTTGAAAAACCTATGCATTACGATGATTACAGCGGAAATCTGCATATTCATTTCGACCCGGGAATAAATCATATGAACGGTAAGAAGGCTTTGGAATATGTGCGTTTCAGAGGCGATTATATGGCTGATTTGGGTCGAATAAAACGTCAGCAACAATTTGTTAAAACTGTTTTTGATAAACTCATTACGCCGGGGGTTTTTATGAAACTGCCGAAAATTATCGGGGAAACAATCGAGCACATCAAGACAGATTTTACTTTTACCGAACTTATTACGCTAGCAAACGCGTTTAATTCATATAAAGTAGTGTTTAAAAACATGTCTTTGCCGGGAGAGCCGAGATATATAGATAAAATCAGCTATTTTATGCCGTATCAAAACGAATCGTTAGACTGCGGCGCTGCGTTTTTTTCTGATCTGACGGCTTTAGAACTTGTAGAAGACTATTCTATCGAATCGGAAAATATGCAAAATGAAAACTGAATTGTTTGATTACTTTCTGCCGCCTGAACTAATCGCTCAGGTGCCCGCAGATAAACGTTCTGAGTCTCGATTATTGGTTTATGAAAGAGATAAAAAGAAAATATCTCATCGCCAATTTTCAAATATTGTAGACTATTTTGAACCGGGCGATTTGCTTATTGTAAACAGCTCAAAGGTTATACCCGCAAGACTTTACACAAAAGATAAAATAGAAGGCTCGAAAGAGTGCGAAGTGTTTTTTATTAAATTACTTCAAGACGGCAGATTCGAGGCAATGGTCAAACCGGGCAAAAAATTTAAGGTTGGACGCAAGCACACTTTACCCGGTAACACCGTGATAGAAGTTGAAGAAATTCTTGATTCGGGCTTGAGAATCATGAAAACGACAGACGGCAAAGACCCCGTAGAAGTGTTCAGAAAATATGGCGAAATGCCGTTGCCGCCTTATATAACTTCAAGAGAAAGCGAACCTGAAAGGTACCAAACCGTGTATTCAAAACTGGAAGGTTCGGTTGCCGCGCCGACAGCAGGCTTGCATTTTGACGAAAACGTTTTTAAGGCCCTGAAAGATAAGGGAGTAAAAGTGGCGGAAGTTATTCTGCATGTTGGGTTAGGCACGTTTAAACCGGTCGAAGCAGATGACTTAGACGATCACCAAATGCATGAAGAAGTGTTTTTTGTTCCCGACGAAACCGCAAAACTGTTTAAAGAGACCAAAGAACGCAATAATAAAGTTTGGGCCTGCGGAACTACTTCTGTCAGAACTCTGGAATCAGCAATTAGAGACGACAAAACACTAAAAACCGGTTGGCAGGCGACAACTTGCTTTATAAAGCCGGGGTATAAGTTTTTGGCAATCGATCACTTTATTACTAATTTTCACTTGCCGAAATCTACTCTGATTGTGCTTGTTTCTGCTTTTGCAGGTCGTGAAGAAATTTTGAATTTATACGCTGAAGCAATAAAAGAGAAATATAGATTTTATAGCTTCGGAGACTCAATGGTGATGATATGAATAAAAATGATTTTAAATTTGAAGTTGATTATAAGTCTGAAGAGTGTTGGGGACGTGTCGGCAGAATCAATACTCGCCGTGGCGAAATCAAGACTCCCGTTTTTATGCCGGTTGGCACAGTAGGTACAGTTAAAACCCTTTCTCCGGAAGACCTCAGAACAGCAGGGGCTTCAATAATACTGGGAAACACTTATCATCTGCTATTAAGACCGGGAACAGACGTGTTAGATAAATTCGGCGGACTTCACAAAATGATGGCATGGGACAGACCTATGCTTACAGATTCGGGTGGCTTTCAGGTGTTTTCGCTGAATAAGTTAAATAAGATAACTGATGACGGCGTTGAATTTGCCTCACACATAGACGGAAAAAAATATTGGATAAGTCCCGAGGAGTCTATGAGAATTCAAAGATCTATCGGTTCTGATATAATGATGGTTTTTGACGAATGTTGCCCTTACCCTGCCGACGAAAAACGTGCGAAAGCCGCATTAGAAAGATCTGTTGCTTGGGCAAAAAGATGCAGAATTGATCACCCTCCCATGAGAAACGGCCAAGCCTTGTTCGGGATTGTTCAAGGGTCAATGTATTTACCGCTACGCCTTGATTCAATTAAGCGAACCGAAGAACTTGGGTTTGAGGGAATGGCGGTTGGCGGCCTGTCTGTCGGTGAACCCAAAGACATTATGCTAGATGTGCTTGATAAAATGATGCCTCACATGCCGCAGTATTTGCCAAGATATCTTATGGGCGTCGGAACCCCCGAAGATTTGTTTTACGGAGTAGAGCGGGGCATAGATATGTTCGATTGCGTTCATCCTACCAGAATTGCGAGACACGCAACTGTTTTTAGCAAAACCGGCAGAATTAGTCTTTTAAATGCCAAATGGCAAACTGACGAATCACCGATTGATGAAACTTGTTCATGCTACGCTTGTAAAACCTTTTCAAAGGGTTATATGCGGCACTTGTTTAAAGCCAAAGAAATATTAGGCTTAAGAATGGCAAGTTTGCATAATATTACTTTTATGATAAACTTAATGGATGAAATAAGGAAATCACTTCTTGAAAAGCGATTTAACGCTTTTAAAAATGAATTTTTCAGTTCCTATTTTTCTAAGGAGGATAAGAGTGGCAGCTAATACCAAACAGATCATGGACTCAGGAATCGCAGCATACAGAGCCGGAAAGATTGACGAGGCCGAAGACATTTTCAGAGGCTTCATAAAAGAATTTCCCGAAAGCGGTTTGGCTGATAATGCTTGTTATAATTTGGCCAAAATAGCCATGGGAAAAGGCGAAAGCAGAAGAGCCTTAGGCTGGTATGAATACCTGTTAGAAAACTACCCTGACAGCGATGCGGCGTATTTCGGAAAAGATGAATACGTTGAATTGCGAAGATCCATGGGGGAAGGCCCAAAAGAGATTGCAGACGAATGCTACTTTAACGGTGTTTCGCTTCTTAAAAGATGCAAATATGATGAAGCAAATGCTGAATTTGACCGCTTAATTAAAGAGTATCCCGATTGCGAATATGTAGATAATGCCTATTATCAAAAAGCGGTTATTTGTAAGAAAAAGGGCGATAAAGACGGCGTAAAAGCTAACGTTGATATTATAATGCAGCAATATCCCGAAACAGACGCAGCCTTATACGCCGAAAAGCTGCTTTAAATAATTAAGAAACCGGCTAAAACAAAAAAACTCTGACAACGTCAGAGTTTTTTTGTTTTGAGATATTTTTAATCCTGGAGCTGTAAGAATACTGTGAATGCTGAGGTGCCGTCTTCGGGAATAGTTACCGGGTCGGATTCAACCGAGTAATAACCCTGAGTTATGTTCTGGGCTTGAATTACAAGGGGGTAACCTGTTATTACGTTAGATATATAAGCTTCCGCGTAATAAGAGCTGCTGACAACAGTGACGTTTGTAGAAGTCGTTTCGCCGCCCTGTTTTACATATATTTTGGCAACGTTTCCGGGAACAAAAGTGCCAGGTTCTCCATCTTCCGGCTTGGTGCTGCGTAAAACAACTCTAACGTCTCTTGTTATGGGAGTAACGTTGTTGATAAAGTCGGTCTCGCCTATTGCTATTGTTCCGCCCGGGTTAGCCGAGGTTATGGCAAGAGTGGACTGCAGGTTGACTATATCGTAACCGCGAACTTTGCATTTTACAGCAACACTGCCTGCAGTTACGGGAACTTTGTCTAGGGTGAAGTTCAAGCTTCCGTTGAAAAAGTCTCCTTCTGCGGCTGTAGTTGTGAAAGATGCCACTCTTTTTCCCGCAGCTTCTGCCCAAATAGCGATATTTTGATTTTCGGCATCAAGAACGTAACCGGGCAGTTTTAAGGCGCCGCTGATTGCTACAGTTAAAGGCTCAACATAAATGGTGCCCATATTTGCAGCGGCGGCACCTATAGATATCTGTTTGCCGTTTCCGTCTTCGCCGGCAGTTGAATATTCTTTATAGTTCGGGGCGGTTATTGTGTAATGGTGATCGCCGCCGTCTAAGTTTGTCCAGCCGCTGTCTCTGAAATCGGCTGCGGTTTCAAACGTTTTTGATTTACGCTGATTGTAAGGTGTGGCCTGAGTAACGGTGAATTTGCTTAACGGACGTCCCGTTACCGCATCT
>Ga0265294_10008673_pt1 | contig 11822 bp, 9 predicted proteins | sample MunlanPumphouse3_FD_192504 | JGI IMG/M metagenome (GOLD analysis project Ga0265294, IMG submission 192504) | Groundwater microbial communities from a municipal landfill in Southern Ontario, Canada - Pumphouse #3 | ecosystem: Environmental > Aquatic > Deep subsurface > Groundwater | place... | reverse complement strand
GCAGACTGGACTTTAGAACTGTCCCATTCGGCGATAGAGCCATCACGCTTGATAATATGCTTTACATTTGTAGCTGACAAAATAATTCCCCTTTACTCGGTGGTCCATGATACTATCCGATCCAGCGTCTTCTCAGGCACAGAATATCGCACCCAACAAGAACCTTTTCCCAAGGCTTTTGCCGACAACAGTAGTGGATCGGGGTATTGGATAAAATGACCAGAGGCTGGAATCCTCCGATCAAGCGTATATCGATTTTCTCTGCAGCGCGCTCTCATCCTCGTGGGATTGCCGGAGAAATGCTCCAAGAAAGGCGTCTGACTCATCCCCGTAAAATATATTACTAACAAAGGGGTTTACAGTGGCGGGACCGCTCCGGAATCGCACCGGATTACCTTGTGCTGCCTAGGGCAACGACCTGAAGATATGTTGAAAAAAGCAATGTGTTATGTATGCGCATTGGTATTTTTTTGCAAGGGGACATCCCTTTTGAGTTATCAACATGTACGTTAAAATGAAGGTCTAGGGATTTACAAGCCTTGGACTGCAATCACCCACAGTTCTCCACACCCAATCCAGACAACGAACATATATTTGTGCATAAAAAAAGCCGCCCGGAGGCGGCCTCTTTTATGCACATCACAACAAATCCGATTAGGAATTAAGTTCCTTCTCCTTGGGAAAAACAGGAAGATACCGGTAAGAAAGACTCATGACCAGGAATCCGTACGCAACAATCATGAGAGATGTCGACCATTCTGCCCAGTTGGGGGCATACGTCTGCCAGGCATCAAAAGGCAGGACCGGATGGGCCGAAGTCTGAACAGTCTGTACGAAACGGTTGATGACAATACCGCTACAGTTTAAAAAGGCTGCAATGTACATGAGCCCGTGTATTTTGCGCACGGCCGGAATGATGAGCATGATTGCAGGAACGACCCCGCAAATACCCAATTCCGTCCAAAGCAGCCATTTTCCGTAGGCCAGGCCATAAAACATCTGATCAAAGGTCAGGCCCTCTTTGGGCAACATTCCATTTGCCCACGCCCAAGTATCCATAATTTTCCAGAATATGTAAAAACAGAGCAACATACCGGAAATCTTGGCCATGAGTTCTTTGGTGAAATCATCAACCAGTTTTTTGCCGCTCAAAGCTTCCATGAGCTTGTTCACCAACAGGGTGAAGGAAGGACCAGAGGCAATGGCCGAAGCAATGAACAGGAAAAATGTCCAAGGCCAGATGAAGAAACCTTCACGGAAGGCATAGGGTCGACCGAAAAGAACGCCGTACATACCGCCCAGAGATCCCTGATGGAAAAAGGACAGAAAGGTTCCGATACCGGCAAACAACGGCATGTAGATATGGAAGTTATGGGCCAGATGGTGACAGAAGCGATTTTTGTTGATCATCCTGTTTTCAAGAATCAGAGGTACGTACTCAATCACGAGCACCGTACAATAACAGGTGATACAGAAAATGACTTCAGTGAGCATGGAATGGACATTGGGATGCCAATATCCGAACCAACAACGCAAAGGCTGGCCAATATCCAGAACCAGAACAATCATTGCGCCGGAATAACAGAGAAAACCAACCAATACGGTAAGATTGATGATATTTTTCAACTGGTCAATGCGCAGGATATAACGCAAAAACCCTGTAAAAAAGGCTCCGGCACCCAGGGCGATGACAGCCAGATCAAAAGTGATCCACAAACCGAATCCGAAATAGTTATCGAGTCCGGTGGTTCCAATCCCCTGAGAAAGGACAACAAAGGCCCCGTAAAGGCCCCATGCAATAAAAACCCCGATAAATGTCAGCCAGAGCAGAAACTTCCCAATTGAACACCGTTGTACCCCTTCGGGTATCCAAGCTTTATCAATCATTGTCTACTCTCCCTTGGTCTTTTCGTTTGTGAGATAGTTGTCGCCCTGTCTGCGGACCCATTCTCTTTTGGAAGAATAGTAGACCTGGGGATCTGTTCCCAGACGTTCCAGCAGTCTGAACGCCTCGGGTTTATGGGACAACTCATAGACCTTGTGCTTGGGATTGTTCAAATCACCAAAATGCATGGCACCGTTGGGGCAGGCAGCCACACAGGCCGGGATATAATCCCCTTCTTCAAGATGCGACGGATCTCTGCCTTCCGCCCGGGCACGTTCCTTGGCTTCTGCAAATTTGTGATGGCAGAAAGTGCATTTTTCAGCAACACCGCGGGGACGTACAGAAACATTGGGGGTCAGCGTCTTTTCCATGCCTTCAGGCCAGATGGGATCAAACCAGTTAAAATACCGAGCATGGTAAGGACACGCAGCCATACAATACCGGCAACCAATACACCGGGGATAAACCTGACTGACGATGCCGCCTTCCTCGTTCTTGTCAATGGCCACAACAGGGCAGACATGCAGACAGGAAGGATTCCCACACTGCATGCAGGGACGGGGCAGATAGGCCACGTCATGCTCGGGATAGGCTTTGCCGTTGTTCATTTCATACACAAGCAGCCAGGAAAGAGTGCGCAGCTTGTTGGATGAGTCAGGGGTCGGGGCAATGTTGTTCTCAGCCTCGCAGGCAACCATACAGGCACCACAGCCGGTACACTTGTCCAGGTCAATGACCATGCCCCATTTGATGTTAGATTCTTTATGCTCCATAATGGACTACCTCTTTGTTAGGCCTTGGTGATTTGTACCTGGGGGTTACCAAACACGGACATTCCCGTTCCGCCTTCGCGCTGAACATCCAGCAGCTTATAAACATTGTCCCCTTTGTTCTTGGAAAATGCATCTCCTACCGTATGACCAAGGCAGAGAGGCATGGCAACCACGCCGGGCATGATGGCCTCTGAGAGGGAAACAACGGCTTTGCAGGAACCGGCAGGACTCTTCACCTGGACAGCGTCATCCTGCTTCATTCCAAGTTTACCGGCAGTGGCAGCGTTCATCTGGACACAGAGCACATTTTTCTTGAGCTCGGTATTGCGGATGGTAATCGTGCCAAAAGGCGTTGTGGGCGTGCCATCAACGCCAAGATGCAACCGGGCGAGAGGAGCCAGGATCATTGCTCCAGCCGGAACCTTGGCAAGACTGAGGGCGCGCAAGGCGTCGTTCCACAGGGAAACGCCAGAACCGTTCGACATTTCTGCAACCCAGGCAGTACCTTCTGCCAGGGTATCCCAATCGGCTCCCAGGGCTTCGGCTCTGGCCTTGGCGGCTTCTTCAAAAGAAGCAACCCCCAGATCAATACCCGTGGACGCAGCCAGAGAAAGGATCACCTCCGCAGCAGATTTTGTATCAAAGACCGGATCAATAATGGCCGGGGAAACACTGTAATTGGCCTGACCTGAACCGTAAGGTGCGTAGGCATCATCCATAGCTTCGATAAAATAGGAAGCGGGCAGGATCAAATCCGCACGAGCAGCCGTTTCATCCATAAATGAACTGAAACTGACCACGAAATCGCTCTTTTCAAAGGCCTTGGCTGTCACTTCCGGCTGAGGCAATGCATAGGCAGGATTGGCATCAACAACCAGCGTAACCTTGGCTGGTTTGGTTTTACCCTGCGCCACATCCTGGACATAGCCAACCACGTCTCTGGCTAACAGGGTGCGACGGTCGGGAGCCTTGTTCACAACAGCTGCCGTAAAGGGGATATCCGTAACCCCGCCTTTGGCGTTCACCCGACCAAGCAGTACGTTCAAAACAAGACCGGCGGCACAGCCCAGAGCATCCGCACCCTGACCGAACTCGGAGCCGGTGAGAATCAGCGGTCTGCGGGCCCGCAACAGAGCTCCGGCAAGCTGCTTCATGGTCGCTTCGGAAACACCGGTTGCCTGGGCAACACGGGACGGAGGATTGGTTAATGTGACAAATTCTTTCAAGGCATCATAGCCGGGCATGCCAACACCTTTGCCGGCATTGATAAGATATGCCGCGATCCCCAGAGCAACGAGGGGTTCCGTACCTGGTGCACAGGCAACCCAGGTCTTGGCAGAGATACTGGTTCCGGCTTTCTGGACAGGTCCGACATAGGTATATACAGCATTATCGGCAGCCATGGCCTTGCCGTTACGGACAACGGTACCCCATGATTCGTGAATATCCGCACCCAGACTCAAGACCAGATCAGCATGTTCAATGTCGTAGCCGGGCATACCCTGGCCGCCCAGGAGTTCCCAGGCACGTGCGGCAGGAGCAGACTCACTGGGCATCAAAAAACATGCTTCAGAACCCAGACCTGCCAGGAAACCGGCCAGAATATCTGCGGTGGTTCCGGTCTCATCGCCGGTCATGGCACAGACATCACTGCCCGCAGCCTTGATTTTCGCAGCCAAAAGCTTTCCAGCTTCATCCCACGAAATGTTCTCAAAACCGTCCCCCACTTTCTTCATGGGCGCCTTAACCCGGGAAGGGCTGTACAGCATCTGCACGCTTGCAGCCCCGAGAGGACAGATGCCCCCTTTACTCAAAGGATGGTCGGGATTGCCCTGGGCAACAAAAGGACGCCCGGCAGCGGTCTCAACCCTGACGCCATAGGCATCTGAGCCGAATTTGCAGACCACGGGCTTTTTCTCCCGCTGTCCATACTTCAATTTTGGAATCCAAGGCCAGTTCTGGCTCCAGATGGAGATGTCATCCAACCCCTTCCAGATCACAGGGGTGCAGAGAATCCCGCCTGTGCCGCCGGCCAAAAATGCTATAAAACTTCTGCGATCAAGTCCCATAGTTCGTTATCCTCTTTTATTTATGGCACACATAGCAGGCATTACTGGCGCCGTTCTCGGCATGACAGCGCTCACACTGCCACATCTTCATCGTCTGTTTGCTATACCCGGTCAGCTTGTTGTGATAGTATGCCTGTGGGGTGTCCACATCAGACATATCCATGTGACAATCCGTACATTCCTGATTCTCATGGGCCTTGTGTGAAAAGTATACGTTATCGGGCTGCTTCTGGTATACGAGCCAGGGAACTTCCTTGCCTTCGGCAACATATTTTTCAACGAACATAGCTTCGGCAGGATCTTCTCCCACGGCCTCTTCGTGGCATTCTGCACACTTTTCCGTTGTCGGCAGACCGGCATAGGAACCATCATCCCGGAAAAAATGACATTCCGTACAATCCATTCCCTGACCCGAGACATGCACACTGTGACTGAACCGAATCGGTTGCGTCTTCTCGGAAAAAACCAATTTGGGGTAACCCCACCACCCCAACGCCACTGCCGCCACGAACCCTGCTAAAAGGGGCAGCATGATGCAGCTCTTTTTTCTCTGCACGTTCATTACCTCCATACCCAATTTCGCATCCTTTTTTTGCTGATATCCAAGGACACTGATTTGAAAAAAACATCCACCATTTACCCGGCTAAAATTCGGGCACACGTTATAGAACATCCCAAACGAGTGTCAAGCGCTTATGAAAAAATTCACGAGGAGCAGCACCGCTTAACTGACCAACATTCCGCAAAAAATCTGCACAACAATCCTTATGCACTTTTCGGTTTGATCCGCCCATAAACATCATCAAAACGAACGATGTCGTCCTCTTCCAGATAAGGCCCCGTCTGGATTTCGATGATCTCCACAGGAACCCGACCCGGATTAGCCAGACGATGGGTGGAAGTTTTGGGGATATCAATGGACTGATTTTCCGTAAGCAGATACTCCGCTTCATTCACCTCGACCCGGGCTGTGCCCGCAACTACAACCCAGTGCTCGCTGCGATGATGGTGCATCTGTTTGCTCAGCTTGGCTCCGGGAAGAACTTCCAGCCGCTTGATTTTATAGTACGGTCCTTCTTCAAGAATCGTATAACTTCCCCACGGCCTGTAGACCGTCAGATGGGCTTCGACCAGACGACTCTTTTCTTTTTTCAGAATATCGACGACATCCTTAACCTTCTGAACCTGGTTTATGTCACAAACCAGGGTCGCATCTCGGGTTTGCACAACAACCATATTCTTGACGCCGATAGCCGCCAATTTTCCCCCCGAAGAATATAAAAGGCTGTCCTCACATCCCAGGGGCAGGACATCTCCACTGATCACACACCCGTTCTCATCCTTGGAACCGAGACGGTGCAGGGCCTCCCAGTTGCCCAGATCATCCCATCCAAAATCCGCAGGCACGACAGCGATACGCGACGCCTGTTCCATGATGCCGTAGTCCACCGACTCGTCCCGGATTCCGGCATACCCCTGTTCAAGAGGTTGCTGCCCACGTTTTTCCCACCAGGCATACATTTCAGGCTGTAGCTCTCGGACAGCATCAATAAAGGGCTGCACCCCAAACATGAACATGCCACTGTTCCATGAATACCTGCCGCTGGCGACAAACTCCATGGCCCGTTCCAGATCAGGTTTTTCCACAAAACGTTCCACCTTGAACGCACCAGGACGCAGAGACTCCCCTTGTTCGATGTACCCGTATCCCGTTTCCGGACCATCGGGAGTCACCCCGAAGGTGACAAAATAGTCTTCCCAGGCCAACTCCATACCCTGAGCCAGGGCATCCTTCCATTTGGCCTCGTCTTTGATCTCATGATCCGACGGAAACACCGCTACTACGGCATCAGGGTCTTTACCCTCTATCCGGTCCAGCCCAAGGATGATGGCCGGCAGGGTGTTGCGTTTCATGGGTTCGCTCAAAGTCTGGGAATCCAGCCGTTCATCCACAGCCTTGAGCTGTGAACGGACCTCAAAAACATGCTCCTCATTGGTCACGACCCAGATACGTTCGGGGGCAAGCACCTTAAGTACCCGCTTGACAGTCTGTTGGAGCAAAGAAAATTCCCCGTTCAAGGAGAGGAGCTGTTTGGGGAGCAGTGTGCGTGACAAAGGCCACAATCTGGTTCCCGAGCCCCCGGCCAGGATGAGTGCATGACACTTTTCCCAGGAATGCTTCGACGCGGATGCTTGATCCATCAATAAACCTCCCTAAAGATAGTAGAATCTGCAAAGTACACACCTGGAGAACAACCCATATTCCCATTCCCCCAAGGTATCTCTTGGTGTATGCTCTATACAGGCGAATAAACAAACGGTGATTCGAAATCTTTCATCAGGGGAAGCCCCTGGTCCTTTTCAGAAAGCACGGGTTGGTCCACAGGCCAAGGGATCGCAATAGTCGGGTCGTTCCACAGGACCCCGGCATCGTGCTCCGGCGCATAAAAGGCGTCCACCTTGTATTGGAATTCCGTCATGGGTTCCAGGGTTACATAGCCATGGGCAAACCCTTTGGGTATGAGCAACTGCCTGAAATTTTTTCCGGAAAGTTCCTCTCCGTACCACTTTCCATAGGTGGGAGAGCCTTTGCGAAAATCGACCACCACATCAAAAACAGCACCCCGGGTAACCCGCACCAGCTTGGCCTGAGCAGCCGGCGGCGTTTGAAAATGAAGCCCCCGCAACACGCCTTTACGTTCAGACCGTGCGTGGTTATCCTGCACAAAGTCATAATAAATGCCATGAGATATAAAATCTTTCTCATTATATGTCTCAACAAAAAAACCCCGATTATCCTGAAAAACCCTTGGCTGAATCAACCAAAGTCCGGGAAACCGTGTGGGAATAATTTCCATAACCTCGTCCCTATGGTTTACATTCTGCTGCCTGCCGGCGAGGGCACTGGGGGCCCACGGATGCTGACAGACACGAAAATTGTACAGGAAAACGCCCCGGCCTGCGTTCACTGCACATGACGCAATGCCGAAACCCAGGCTGCCTGCGTACATGACATCCCTGTTACACGAATTGCAGGAGGAAAACCATTCTTTGGTAAACAAAAACAGGAGATGAAACAAGAAAAACAAGAAGGAGGAAAAAAGAAAATCCCGTCCATTGCTGGTACGGGATATAATAATCATGAATGTATGGCGGAGGGCTAGGGATTCGAACCCCAGATACCCGTGAAGGTATGCCGGTTTTCAAGACCGGTGCAATCAACCAACTCTGCCAGCCCTCCGGGCATAATGGCGGAGAGGGAGGGATTCGAACCCTCGATAGAGGTATTACCCCTATACACGCTTAGCAGGCGCGCGCCTTCAGCCTACTCGGCCACCTCTCCTTGAACGGAGGACAGTACCTATCCAAATCGATATCTGTCGTCAATACTCTGGGGGTATATTTTTTACCAGAATCTGATTTCTGGATTAGTAGAACGTTTTTTGGTATATTCATTTTTTGTGAACATCTCTTTCATCGACCGCAAACCGAGGACGCACAACACGATCTCTGCATGACGGTCCACGAGGACACTCTATTGAACCAGCCAACCATTAATCTTGGCGTAGCCGGATTCGGCACCGTAGGAACAGGCCTGGCCAAAGCCATCCGCGAAAACAGCGCATGGATCAGCCGCAGGCTAGGCAAGGTCCTGCACATCCACACCGTGCTCGTACACGACCTTCACAAAAAAAGGCATTTCATTCCCGACCCAGACACCCTGTTTACTGATGACCCCGAAACGTTTCTGAACACGCCGGATATTGATATCGTTGTCGAACTCATCGGAGGCACAGGCCTGGCCTACGATCTCATCACACGTTCTCTTGCAAGGGGAACGTCTGTGGTCACAGCCAACAAGGCTCTGCTTGCAGAAAAGGGGCCGGAACTTTTTGCCTTGGCGTCTAAACACAATACAGGCCTGTACTATGAAGCCAGTGTTGCCGGTGGAATTCCCATTGTGCAGACCCTCAAGGAAAGCATGGCAGGCAACAGAATCAAGAATCTGTTGGGCATCCTCAACGGGACTGCCAACTACATTCTTTCCGAAATGACATCCCGGGGACTGGATTTTTCCACTGCCCTGAATATGGCCAAGGCCAAGGGCTACGCAGAGGCCGATCCCACTTTTGATATCGAAGGTATTGATGCCGCCCACAAATTAACCCTGCTTATCCGTCTGGCCCATGGCCAGGACTACCCCTTCAGCAGGCTGGCCGTCGAAGGTATCTCCAAGGTGCAGGCCGTGGACATCACTTTGGGTGGGGAATTCGGCTACGAGCTCAAACTGCTGGCCCATGTTTCCAGCCGGGACGAACAATTGCAGGCCGGAGTATTCCCAGCATTCATCGCCAAGAGCCACATGCTGGCCAAGGTTGACGGCCCGTTCAACGCCATCCTCCTTGAAGGCAATGTGGTCGGCCCAATTATGCTTTACGGACAGGGCGCGGGCGATCTTCCCACAGGAAGCGCTGTTCTTGCGGACATCATGGCTCTGAGTAAAGAAGGATGTGCACCCAACAATACCGGATTTCTCGAGCCGGTTCTGCCTCCGGCCAACATCCTTGACCCTCTGCTCACCTCGTCGGGGCATTATTTCCGTTTCACCGTTCAGGATCGACCCGGAGTGCTCTCGGCCCTCGCAGGCATCATGGGACAGCATGACATAAGTATTGCCCAGGCGATCCAAAAACAGACCCCGACCCCAGAACAGGGCGTGTCCATCGTCTTTTTAAGCCACAAGGCACTGCTGCGGGACGTCCAGAAAGCCATGGATGAAATCGCCCGTTGTGCATTCATTATGGCCCCGACGGTTCACTACCGGATTATGTAGTTGTGTTTGGGTGGCAGAGCAGAAAATATACCGGTAAAAACACCTTTCCAACCTATCATGCCCGGAGCTGACGGGCGGGAATATCCGCCTCGGCCGGGACAAGGCAACTTTGACCTATGAAAAAAATACTCTTTCTCGTAGCTGATGGTATGGGCGACTGGCCTCTGGCCGATCTGGGGGACAAGACCCCGCTGCAAGCGGCTAAAACACCGCACATGGACCGGCTGGCCGCAGCCGGGACATTGGGGACCTGCCAGACAGTGCCTCAAGGAATGCTCCCGGGTTCGGATGTGGCCAACATGGCCCTGCTCGGATATGCCCCGCAAACATTCCACACAGGCAGAGGCCCCATCGAAGCAGCGGCTCAAGGGCTTGATCTCCAAGCCGATGATCTGATCTGGCGACTCAACCTGGTCACGCAATCAGCCCCCTACAAACATGACCGCACCATGCTCGACTATTCTGCCGGGCACATTTCCACCGCTATCGGCCGGCAAATTGTCAATCATCTCCAAAAAAAACTAGGGGACGACACGTTTACGTTCTATCCAGGCATCCAGTACAGACATCTTCTGGTCCAAAAAGGGGGCGCACACGCATCTGAGGCAAAACTGGTCATAAACCCTCCCCACGACATTACCGATCAACCCATTGCCCGGGATATGGCCACTTACGCCCAGAGCAGTCGGCTTACAGATCTTATATCCAAAGCCGGTGAACTCATGAAACCCTGGGCTAAAGAATGCGCGGCCAACGCCATCTGGCCCTGGGGACAGGGCAGCCCCCTGTTTCTGCCTGCGTTCCAAAAAACCTTTGGCCTGCACGGCGCTGTCATCTCCGCTGTTGACCTGGTCAAGGGACTTGGCCGGGCAGCACAGATGGATGTTCTGGACATCCCCGGGGCCACAGGATTTCTGGATACCAACTATCAGGGCAAGGTGGATGCGGCCCTCGCCTATCTGGATCACGGAAATTTTGTCTATCTCCATGTGGAGGCCCCGGATGAATGTGGTCACATGGGTGATGCACAGAAAAAAATCCAGGCAATCGAAGACTTTGACGCCAGGATTCTGGGCCCCCTCCTTGACGTCTATGGGACCAAAGACGCAGTATGGGTTGTTACCTGCGATCATTTCACTCCCATCGCTCGCAGAACCCACACGACAGATCCGGTCCCCTTTCTGGTCTATAGCAGAGAAAATAATCCCAACCACAACGAGACGGCCTTCAGCGAAGCCGGTGCCGCCAGGACAAACTTGCGGCTAAAATCAGGACCAGACCTCATGGCCCAAATCATTAACAGGGCCAAAGCATAGAGGAATGTTATCCATACGAGTCTTCCTGCGGACAAAAACACAGCGCGTATCCCCATGAAACCAGACCAAAACTTCCCAACCCTTGACACCTGGCTCGAACACCGCGTTTCCTACGGCGAAACCGATGCCATGGGAATTGTGTATTATGCAAATTATCTACACTGGTTTGAGATGTCCCGCAGTCAGTACATCCGCGACCGGGGCATGAGCTATACCCTTATCGAAGCCAGGGGCATCTTTCTCCCGGTCCGTGAAGCATCCTGCCGTTATATAGCTCCGGCTCGCTTTGATGATCTGGTCTTTATCCATGCGGCCATCACTCGGTGGTCCAGGGCATCGCTTACCTTCAGCTATGAAATAACAGACCAGAAAAAAACCGCCTTGTTAACTACCGGTTCCACCCAGCATGCAGTGGTCAATAAGGCAGGCAACCCCTGCAGACTCCCGGACTGGTTGCGCCAGCTCTGCGAAAATAGTCCCTGATCCCCGTCTGTCCACTCCTGCGACCTCATAATTTTTCCTACCATCCGACTAAACCAAACCCAGTTTCAGACCCATAGTTTTCGAACAGGTTATCACTGTTCAATTCTTTTTTCACCGCGAAGGGCACGAAGGAACGCGAAGGGTGAAGAATCTGGGATAGATTGAGCTTTATTTTGTTGCTTTTCTTCGCGTTCCTTAGCGTTCTTCGCGGTGAAAAAAGCTCAATCCCTCAAACGTGGTTTGGTTTAATAACCTATCTGGGAACTTTTCCCGGATTCTTTTATGGTGCCCATACATGCATATAGATATCCACACCCACGCCTTTCATCCCAAAATCGCCCACAAAGTTTTGGAACAACTCCAAAATCATTATGCCATCGCTCCCGTTGGCACCGGTACGGTAGAAGACCTGCTTCCCCGGCTTAAAAAAGCAGGAATAGACCGTGCCGTCGTTCATTCCGC
>Ga0265294_10008672_pt1 | contig 11822 bp, 7 predicted proteins | sample MunlanPumphouse3_FD_192504 | JGI IMG/M metagenome (GOLD analysis project Ga0265294, IMG submission 192504) | Groundwater microbial communities from a municipal landfill in Southern Ontario, Canada - Pumphouse #3 | ecosystem: Environmental > Aquatic > Deep subsurface > Groundwater | place... | reverse complement strand
TTTTTTGTAAGTATCTTCTAGTGACGGCGAATGATATTCACCCGAGACTTGGTCCCAACCGGTTACGCCGGGACGAATTAAGCCGCGGATATGATAAAAAGGTAATTCTTTGGCCAAGTTTTCAATTAGTTCTGGTCGTTCGGGTCGGGGACCGATAAAACTCATATCACCTTTAAGGATGTTAATTAATTGAGGTATTTCATCAAATCGAGTTTGTCTGAGCCAGCGGCCGATTGGAGTAATTCGTTGATCATTATTATCGGTTGGTCGAAAATCATTATTGGCCAATTTCATGGTTCGAAATTTATAGATAGTAAAACAATGGTCGTTTTGGCCTAATCGTTTTTGTCTGAAAATGATTGGGCCGTGGCCGCTTAATTTTACCGCTATGGCAATTACTGGCCAAAGGGGTGCACTAATGATTAAACCTAAACCAGCCCAGATTATGTCATTACTGCGTTTAACCGCTAAATACCAACGTTTATCGGTTAGGTTTAGATTTTCTAAAAACCATAATTGGCCGATGGCGGCTAGGGGTACTTTACCAGTCAATTGTTCATAAAAACTAGACATGGTTAGATAAGTCAGGTTGAGTGGTAAGAGATTAAAAAGAGCCTGATTAATTTGTTGATCAGCTCGATAGCGATCGGCAATAACAATAGTATTAATATGATAATCATTAATAGCTTGGGCTAGATTATCGGTTCGATTAATTATTATCCAATTTTGATTAGATTGTTCTTGGCCACTGTCATCAAGTAATAGACTGGGCTTATAACCTAAATGTGGTGAATTGGTTAATAATTGCCAGAGCTCGTCAGCTAGCTGATCGTAGCCGATTAATAAAACATTATTATGTGGTAGGGCTTTTCTAAGACTATTGCGCCAAAGATAGCGCCAAGCCAAAAAAGTAATTAAGTAGACAAAGCTAAAAATCAATAAATTGGTTTTGGGGGCGATGGTTGACTGAGGGAGTAGATAAAAGATGATTAATGACAAGATGGCGGCTGGTCCAATTGTTTTGATAACTCGTTCGGTAAAGCGGGGTCCTTTAGCTAGAATATTGAGATTATAGAGATTGGCCACATAAAAAATAATTAGCCAAACAATAAACAGCCAATTAAAAATAGTGATGTGTTGTTGCCAGGTTGTTGAGTCTGGCCAGTGCTGATGACGAATAATCAGGGTGATAGCTAAGCTGGCGTAGAGCAAAAGCCAATCACCGGCTAGTAAAATTAATTGTCGAAACTTACTTTTTATGGTCATATCTTTTTATTATAACTACCGTTCACAAAAAAGCAAGCCATTTTTATCTAGTTTTGGCTGAAAAGTTTAAGGAGATTATCTAATAACTGTTTAACTAAGAAAATCATTTATTGTTAGCTAAGAAAAATTATTTGCTCAAGTTGGCAGTCTGTATTATAATGTTGGCAGTAAGCTAGCTTAACCCCTCACTTATGATTTGCACCAGGTGCAATCGCCAAATGGCGGACAATAGTACCGTTTGCCCCAATTGCGGCCAGCCGGTCATCGCTCCCGAACAGATTATTAAAGAAGTTAAACTGCGTCGTTTGCAGCGTTATCTTTTTTATGCCCTGGTTATTATGATTGTTATTGCGGCGGTTGGTATTATGGTTCGTATTTATAATAATAATACCAAATTGGTTTTAGAAATCAGTCAAGTTAAGCAAACTCTTGAAGGAAAGCATGGTGAATTAACTAGTGCTCAGACTGAATTAGAACAAAAGAAAAAAGATTTAGCCAAAATTCAAGCTGAATTAAATACCAATAGTCAAAAGATGCAAGCTGCCGATAGCCAGCTCCAGCAAAAAACTTCTGAATATCAGGCGTTATTATCGGAAAAGACTCAATTGGAAAGTGGTAGTCAGCAATGTCAAATGAATCTTAATTTATCCGATGCTAATATCTATGGACTAATTGTTAGATTGGGGGTTGGTGTGACTAATCACAATCTGGCTAGTATTCCCTTAGCTGATGCTAATTTAGGTGGCCAAGACCAAGACCAAGACGGTTTATCTGATATAGTAGAAAGATCATTGGGGACTGATCCGACTAAGGCTGACACTGATGGTGATGGTTATGATGATAAGAGTGAATTATTAAGTGGTCATAATCCATTAGGTCCGGGGATGTTGCCGATTAATCCAGATTATGTAAATTCAGTTAAGGGCAAGATATTATTACAAATTGAAGGCGATAAATCAGCTTGGTATGTGGCTGGTGATGGCAAGCGTTATTATCTTGGCAATCCCGGTGATGCCTATGGGGTGATGCGTCAAAATGAATATTGGACCAAGGACTGGCCAGGTTATGCTACACCGATTATGTCAGGCAATGATCAGTTTAGTAATTAATTGACAAATAATTTTAATTAGGGGGGGGCAAACAATTCGCGTCCGCGGATTGTTTTTGTTAGGTGACTCGGCCAGAGCGGCTCAGATCAATGTTTAAGGGGGGAACATTGATTAATTGCTGATCTGGCCGGGTGACTTAATAAGACCTCCCACTAGTAGTTATGTGGAAAAAGTTTTTAAATAAGCCCTACTGGTGGTGGTTGGTAGTGGTTTTGGTTATTATTATAATAACCAGTATTTTTGCTTGGCCAATTATTCAACGTTCGATTCGTCATCGTCAATGGTTAAAACCATTTCTAGATGATGCTGATAATAGTTTAGGGGCGGATAGTCCACAAGCCGCTTACCAGCAGTTTTGGCAGGCTCTACAGGCTGATCAGCGCGAGACAGCTTTAGCTTATATTATTGGTTTGCGTCGTCCTTATTATCAACAGGTTTGGCAAGATTCATCTCGTTGGGCGATTGATCAGGCCTTACCATTAGAGACGGTTTTGTTTTTTCAAGCTGATTGTTTACCTGAGGCAATAGCTTGTCGTCAGCGAGCAATTTTAACTTATTCAGTTGCCAAGACTAGTGGCTGGCTGGAGTTGTATCAAAACTTAGCTGGTCGCTGGCAAATTGGCGATATTTATTAGTTTATGAGGAGGGGGATTACCATTATTTGGTTATTATTTTTATTGCTGATTGGTCGGCCGATTGTTCGTGCTTATGATCATACTGTTACTCATCCGCGATTGGTTAGCTGGTCAGTTCAAGCTTATAATCTAGCTTATCAACCATCATTGGGGCCGACTGAATTAAGCTGGATAGCTGCTGGTGCGGTGGCTGAAGATCAACCAATTTTACGAACAATGAATCATTTTTGGTGGCCACAAGCTGATCGACCGCTTAGTGTTGGTGCTTATAGCTTATTACCATTGAGCTCGTCACCGAATTGGGGTTGGTCAGCTCAAGCTCAGTCTGATTTAATTTATGGACCAGCTTTTAGTTGGCAACAAGCCGTTGCTGAATATCGGCGTGGTCGTTATCAATCAGCCTTTATTCATCTAGGGCATGTCTTACATTTATTGCATGATAATAGTGTTCCAGCTCATGTTCGTAATGATCCTCATGAGTTGGGTGATTCTTTGGAAAATTGGCTTTGGCAACATCAGCAAGAATTGACTACTTTAACTGCGATTATTCGACCGCGTTGTAGTGATTATTATGATTGTTTTACTCAATTAGCCCAGACAATTAATCAGAATTTTTTTAGCCAAGACACAATTAGCGGTCCCGACGGAGTTGGTGATTGGCCTGATCAACCGCAAATTAAGCAGTGGCCAGCTGTTGATGGTTATATCATTCATCGTGGTTATCGACTAGCTTATTATCAATCAGCTCGTCGTCGATTTATTTTAGATGATCAGGTTCATCGTGATTATTGGTCACAGATTGCTCCTTTGGCAGTTGGTTTTGGTGCTGAATTGATTAGATTATTTTTTATCGCTGTTAATGATCAATCTGAAGTTATTGCTAATCCAGCTTGGTGGCAACGGTTATGGGCAACTTGGACTGGTCGATCAGCTAATCAGGTGGTTGAAGTTATTGCTGACGGTAATCAATTGAGTGATTATCCTGAGCCTTTATCAATGGCAACTTCATCGGTTAGTAGTTCTATGGCAATTATTTCGTCAACGGCCGTGACAACTACTTCTTTAATTGAAGCCATTCCGGCAACAGTATTATTAAAACGAGTTATTGATGGTGATACTATTGAATTAGTTGATGGTCGCCAGGTCCGTTATATTGGAATTGATGCGCCAGAATTAGCTCAATCGTCTGGTCAAGCTAGTCAATGTTTAGCTGAACAAGCCAAGTTACGCAACCAGCAATTATTGGCTAATCAGACTTTGCGGCTAGTGGCCGATAGTGGGGGTGAACAAGATAATTATGGCCGGTTATTGCGTTATGTTTATGCTGGCGATGTTTTTGTTAATGAGCAATTAGCAGCTGATGGGCTGGCTAGAGTCTTTTTTTGTGCTGCTAATCAGGCCAATTGTCCACCAGCTCACGATCAAGCCAGACGCCAGCAAATTAGTTTGGCCGGTCAAGCAGCTCAACAAAATAAAAGCGGTGTTTATAGTCAGCAATGCTTGGTTCAAACCACAGCTTCGGCTATTGTCATCAGTCAAGCCTCTTCAACCAAGCCTAGTACCGCGGTTAGTTCAATTATTACACCACCAATTAGTTCATCTTCCAAGTCTTCTTCAACTATTACCACCACTACTAGTTTAGCAATTAAGACTGATTTACAACCGCCGGATACAATTATTACGACTGATTTACCACCAGCAATCAATACTGGCACAGCTAGATTTTTATTAACTGCGACTGAACCAGCTAGTTTTGAATGTCGCCTTAATGATCAAAAATGGAAAACTTGTTCCGCTGATTATCAATTAAAAAATCTGGTTAGTGGTCAATATTCTTTAGCGGCTCGGGCGATTGATCTATCTGGCAATATTGATCCGACTCCAGCTGTTCATCAATGGATTATTGACAAGCAACGACCGACCATTAGTTGGTTAACCAAACCATCTAGTACTCTGACTAGTGATGAATCAATTTTTGCCGTACAAGTTAATGAGCCAGCTGATTTGTTTTGTCAATTAGACGGTCAAGCTGAACAACCTTGTCCGACTGATTTGCGCTATGATGATTTATCGGCCGGGCAACATCAATTAATTATTCGAGCCCGTGATTTAGCTGGTAATTATTCGGCGCAATTATCTTATAAATGGACGATTATTGTTATTGTTCCACCGGGTCAAGTATTTATTGATTTTCCACCGGATGATCCGTGGTTTAGTAGCTCTACATCAATTACGATTACTGGTCGATCTAGTTCAGCTGGGCCGGTTTTAGTCAATGGTCAATCTGCTCAATTGCTAGCTGATAATCATTGGCGATCAGCCGTTAAGCTGGTGGCTGGTCTTAATAATTTATTAATTTGGTCGGAAAATGAGCTTGATCAAGCTGGTCCGACAACTAGTTTGTCGATTATTTTAGACAATATTAAGCCTAGCTCTAGTTTAACAGCTTTGCCGGAGACAGTTGATGAACTTGACTTTGTTGTGTCTTGGTTTGGTCAAGATTTGGGTGAATCAGCCAGTGGTCACTTGGTTTTTGATGTTCAATATCGTTTGGGTAGTGAATCATGGCAACCTTGGCTGAGTGCGGTTGATTATACTAGCGCTATTTTTAATCAAGCGGCCGAAGTTGGTCAAAAAATTTCTTTTCGTTGTCGAGCTCGAGATCGGGCTGGTAATTGGGAGAATTGGCCAGCTAATTCAGCGGCCGATACTTTTACTAGACTAGCTGAACCACCAGCCGAACCAGCCCTTAAAATCGTTATTAGTCAATTAGCTACTCGTGGAGTTGATGGAGCTAGTGATGAATTTGTGGAATTATATAATCCAAATAATCAAGTGGTTGACCTTAGTAATTGGCGATTACAGAGTAAGTCAGCGGCTGGCACGGTTTGGATTAATCGGCTAGGGACCGATGGTTTGCCCGTTGGTAGTCAAATCGAAGCCGGTGGTTATTTTTTATTGGCCAGTGCTGATTATTCTGGTCTGACTTGGCCGGATTATCGGCATAGTGGTAATTGGGGATTATCTGATGATGGTGGGCATGTTCGTTTAGTTAATCATCAACAAGGTATTGCTGATCAGGTTGGCTATAATCAGGCTGATGATCCTGAAGGTCAACCGGCGATAGCTGATTTGTCGGCTAATTATAGTTTGCAGCGTAAAGCCTCGGCTCAATCGACTGCAGCTAGTTTATCGTCTGGTGGTTATGAGTTTAGTTTGGGTAATGGCTGGGATACTGATAATAATCAACAGGATTTTGTCGAGCAGCCGGTTGTTTTTGCTCGATCTAGTAATCAACAGACTTTTGATCAAGCTTCACTAAGTTCAGGGCTTAATCATCTTTGGCATTTTAATGAATGTTTAGGTTCGACTGTTTATGATTTTGTTGGCTTAGCTCATATTAATAATCAGCCGTTTACTTGGTTGGTTGGGCGCTATGATTGTGCCGGTTATCAGACCTGGGAGAATCCAGCAGTTAATTTAGAATTGTCCACGTCAATTGATCCGGCTGGGGTTACTTTAGCCTATTGGTGGCGTAATGCTTCTTATCCTAATGAAGGTCGTGGTCACGAATATTTAACTTCAGCCGATGGTCAGATTATTTTAGGTTTGACGCCATCATCGCTTGGTTCATTACAGTTTTGGCATTATGGTCAGAGCTATAATTTATTTGATATCATGCCCAATGATACTGATTGGCACCTATTGGTTGCTACTCAGGAGCGTAATCAGATCAAGTTTTATATTGATGGACATTTAAAGTTTGAAGCAGCGGCTGAATATAATCCGCCTCGGTTAATTTCTAGATTAGATCTAGCTGATGAAAACTGGCCAATTACTCGTGACCAGTTGGCGATTTGGCGGCGAGCCTTAAGTTTGTCAGAAATTCGTCAATTATATCAATTATCTCAACCACTTGCTCCACAACCCCAGCGGCCACTACAGGTTGACCCAATCGCTGTTTATCATTGGTCGTTTGATGAAGGCGATGCGGCTACGGCTTATGATAATTTATTATCAACTCCACTGGGGCCGGTTCAGCGCTGGATTTATAGTCCGTTCAATTTAGGAGTTCGCTTAGAACACCCTGGTGATTTATTGGCTAGTCTGAGCCAACCAATAATTAATCAAGATGTGTCTTTATCGTTTTGGTGGCGTAATTCTTCGCACCCTAATGAAGGGCGAGCCAATATAGTTCTTTATAATTCTTCTGGTGGTGCTTCATTTGGTCTAGCAGCTGGCAGTTATGGCCTTAAGGTTTATTTTAATGGTATTGGTTGGTATCCGCTTAGTTTGCCAATTGATGGGGATGATTGGCATCATGTTGCCTTGGTTTATGATTCCTATGCCTATAAACTTTCTCTATATTTAGATGGTCGTCTACGTTGGCAAGGTTCGGAAATTTGGTTGACTGAGTCAATGGTTGGATTATCAGCTGCTCAAGATAATTGGCCAATTGATTTGGATGAATTAACTATTTGGCAAGGAGCGCTTGGAGCCGAACAAGTTGAAACTATTTATGAATTAGCTTGTCCGAAATTGGATGAGTAATTATTTAAAAGAAGGGGCTCAAGAAAAAAACTTAGCCTTTATTGATGGGCAAAATCTATACATGGGTACAGGCTCAGATAAGCCTAGTTGGCGTATAGATTTAAAAAGATTTAGAGTTTATTTAAGAGATAAGTATCAAGTATTAAAAGCTTTTTATTTTTTGGGATGTTGTATTGATGGTAAGGGTAAGTTATACGGAGAAATACAAGCTGCTGGTTTTATTTTAAAATTTAGAGAACATAATTTAGCCATGTTAGGGGTGAAAAAAGGTAATGTTGATTCTGATATAATTTTTTATATTATGAAAAAGTTATATCAGAAAGAGATTTTTGATAAAATAATTTTAATTTCTGGGGATGGAGATTATAAAATGTTGGTTGATTTTTTAATTAAAGAAGGTAAATTTAAAAAAATCCTTTTTCCAAACAAACATTTTGCTTCTTCTTTATATAAAAAATTGGGATCAGAATATTTTGATTATTTAAGCAGTAATAATATAAAAGACAAAATTATGTATAAAAAAAAGACTCCTTAGGCACGAGACCGTTTGGATTCTTTTTCATCTTAATATAGTTATTATATTTAACAATTAACTTTAAGTCAAGAATTGAATGTTGCCAATCCGCTCTGGCCGTGATAATCTAATAGTAGTATGGAAATTCAAGGTCATCAGCTGCACTGGTTACATATTGGTAATGAGCGGGTAGTCCGTTGTTGGGCAGCTCATTTGGCCTCTCACCAATTGGCGCAGAGCTATGTTTTGGCTGGTCCGGCTGATATTGGTAAAGCCACTGTGGCTAAGCATTTTGCTCGGACTTTAGTTTGTCAACAGCGTGATCAGGCTGGTTCTGATTGGCCCTGTGAACAATGTTCCGCTTGCCGGCAGACGGCTCGTAGTATTTATCCTGATTTTTATGAAATTGATTTATTGCCGGATAAGCAAAAAATTGGCATTGATCAAATCCGTCATTTGATTGATCAGGTTGGACTATCGTCGTTTGCTGATAATTATCAGGTAGCCATTATTAGGCAGGCCGATCGATTAAGTGAATCAGCTGCTAATGCTTTATTAAAAAGCTTAGAAGAGCCTAGTCCACGAATGGTTTTTATTTTATTGGTTGAGAATTTATCAGCTTTACCAGGAACAATTGTGTCGCGTAGTCAGGTTTTTAGATTTTATCCAGTTTCAACTGATTTGATTTATGATCATTTAGTTGATGATTGGCAGGCTAATCGTGATTTAGCCAAAAATTTAGCCCAAGTTTGTCTTGGTCGACCTAATTTAGCTATTCGTTTTTTTGAGCAGCCAGACTTATTTAGTGCTTATTGCCAGACGGCCGAGGTTTTATTAAAATTAATTGCAAGCTCATCTTTAGCTGAGCGTTTAGAGTGTTTAAAATTAGTTTATCCTCGAGCATCATTTTCAGCTGGATCAACGGAGTGGCGATTATGGCAAATTTGGTTAGGTTTGACTCGTGATTTATTATTGATTAAACAGGATCAATTGCCCTTGATTCAACATTGGTTTTTACGAGAGCGTTTGTCGGTTGTTGCTGACCAGATAAATTGGCTCAATTTATTAACAATATTTACTAATTTAGGTGCTGCCCAGCAGTATTTGTCAGCCAATGTTCAGCCGAACTTGGTCTTTCATAATTTGGCGGTTGGCACATAATTTTTTATGACTAATTTTTCATCGATCAATCGTCACTTAATTTTGAGCTTATCATTAGTAGCTCTTTTGGGTGGCTGTTCAATTAGTGTTAATCGAAACGCTGACCAACCTAGCTCAGCTGATGTTGGTGGAGTTTTTCGGAGCGGCAATCATGGTGAATCTTGGCAAGCAGCCAATCTTATTCCCACTAATACTGGCCGACCGAGCAGTATTAGTTCGCTTGATGTCAATATGTTGTCGATTGATCCTGGTGATCATAATGCTCTTTATTTTGCTAGTGTTGGTAATGGGCTAATGTTTACTTATGATGGTGGTAAGAATTGGCAAGTAGCTAATAGTTTAGGGCGAATTGATGTTCGGGCCGCAGCGGTTGATTATTATAATAAATGTGTTATTTTTGCTGCTTCGGCCAATCGCTTGGTACGCTCTAGTGATTGTGGCCGTAATTGGAGCCAAGCTTATTATGATAATGAGCCTAAAGTATTTATTACTAGTTTACTGACTGATCACCATAATAATGGTTTTGTTTATTTAGGAACTTCGCGCGGTGATGTTTTGCGTAGTGGCGATAGTGGTAATAGTTGGCAGACAGTTCAGCGTTTTGATGATGTTATTAAGAAAATTGTAATGAGTCCACGCGATAGTCGAGTTATGTTTGCTGCCACTGACAAGCGCGGCTTATTTCGCACTATCGATGGTGGAGCAAATTGGGAGAATCTTAGTAAATCTTTAGATGAATTTAAAATTGGTAATCAATTTCGTGATTTAGTTATTTCATTGGAAGATCAGCCGGTTACTTATTTAGCCACTGATTATGGCCTGTTTAAATCAATTGATTATGGCAATAATTGGACCATGATTAGCTTATTAACACCCAGTGAGAAAACAATTATTAATACTTTGGCTATTAATCCTAAAAATAGTCAAGAAATTTATTATGCGACCGATACTACTTTTTATCGGTCGCTCGATGGTGGTGTTAATTGGTCGGCTAAAAAATTGCCAACCGCTCGAGCGGGTTGGTCATTAGTGGTTGATCCGCAACAACCAGAGATTATATATTTGGCGGTTAAAAAAATTAAACGCGATTAATCAGCAATGTTTACAGTAATACAATCATCAGTTCGTTCAGCTGCTCGGCTGGGCCAATTATCTACCGCTCATGGTTTAGTTGATTCGCCATTTTTTATGACCGTGGCCACTCAAGGGGTTGCCAAGCACTTAACTACCGAAGAATTGCGTCAATTGGCTGCTCCAGTAGTTTTGGCTAATACCTATCATTTATTATTACGGCCTGGTTTAGAAGCAATTAAGCGACGCGGTGGTCTCCATCAATTTATGGACTGGTCTGGTCCAATTTTAACCGACAGCGGTGGTTTTCAAGTGTTTTCTTTAGCTGGTCAGCGATCAGGTGGTCAAAATTTAGTTAAGATAACCGCTGATGGAGTCAAATTTAATTCGCCTTGGGATGGGAGTCGACAATACTTAACACCGGAATTATCCTTAGATTTGCAAGTGGCCTGTGGGGTTGATATTGCTGTTTGCTTAGACCAGTGTTTGGCTTTACCAGCCACGCCTGATGATGTTCAATTATCGGTTGAGCGATCATCAGCTTGGGCTAAGCGGGCTAAACAGCATCATTTATCGTTAGCTGAATCTAAGCCATTATTATTTGGGGTGGTTCAGGGTGGTCTAGATCAAGCTTGGCGCCGGCGTAGCTTAGATGATTTATTATCGCTTGATCTAGATGGTTATAATATTGGTGGATTATCGGTTGGTGAAACTGCTACAGAAATGTATCAGGTTTTAGATTGGCTAACTCCTGATTTGCCGACTGATAAAACTCGTTATTTAATGGGAGTTGGTTATCCTGATAATATTGTTGAAGCAGTTCGTCGCGGGGTTGATATGTTTGATTGTGTTATTCCAACCCGAGAGGGGCGTCATGGCCGACTTTTTATTTGGCAAACTGATCGCCGTTTAGTCGATCAACAAGGCTTGGTTAGAGATTTTTATCGGACGGAAAATATTAAAAATAGCCAATTCGCTGAATTGGATCAACCAATCAATCCGGATTCTAAATTAGCAATTCTTCGTAATTATTCAATAGCCTATCTTCATTATTTATATAAGATCGATGAAGCTTTGGGCCGCCGCTTAGCTAGTTTAAATAATTTAGAATTTTATTATGATTTAATGGCGGCAATTCGTCAGGCTATTGCTGACGGCCAACTTTAAATATGGAAATAATTACTATTCGCACTCGGCGATTGATTCCACCACAAGATGAAGCCTTAGCCGCTTTATTAGAGGCTTTAGATAGTCAGGGCGGTTTGCGTGAAGGGGATATTTTGGCAGTTACCTCTAAAATTATTAGCTTACAACAAGGCCGAGCCGTAGCTATTAGTGATGATCAGGTTAAAGATCAATTAATTATTGAGCAAGCTGATTATTATTTACCGCGTCAAGCTGTGCCACATGGTTATGCTATTTTAACTATTAAGAATAATTTAATTGCTCCATCTTCAGGAATTGATGAAAGTAATGCGGCTGATCATTATATTTTTTTACCGAGTCAGCCAAATC
>Ga0265294_10008670_pt1 | contig 11823 bp, 7 predicted proteins | sample MunlanPumphouse3_FD_192504 | JGI IMG/M metagenome (GOLD analysis project Ga0265294, IMG submission 192504) | Groundwater microbial communities from a municipal landfill in Southern Ontario, Canada - Pumphouse #3 | ecosystem: Environmental > Aquatic > Deep subsurface > Groundwater | place... | reverse complement strand
TTGGGATGCTTGCTGGCTCAGATGGGTTGCTAGGAATTCAATTTGATAATGTAGAGATTGCACGGAGTGTAGGTACGGTTGCTCTGATATTTATCCTTTTTGGTGGAGGATTTGACACTACTTGGAAAGCAATAAAGCCTGTTTTAAAAGAGGGAGTTATCTTAGCAACTCTTGGAGTTGTTTTAACAGCACTAGTTGTAGCAGTCGGAGTCTATTTTTTATTTGACTTTACTTTTTTAGACTCCTTACTATTGGGTGCTATTATCTCTTCTACCGACGCTGCTGCGGTCTTTGCTATACTACGAGCTAAAGGAATCAACCTAAAGAAAAAGTTGGCTCCTCTTTTAGAACTAGAATCAGGAAGCAACGACCCTATGGCTATTTTCCTGACTATTGCTATATTACAAATTATTCTTTTACCACAACTTCCCTCTGTAGGGGAGTGGTTATTAGAGTTTTTCATGCAGTTTCTTATTGGTGGAGCGCTTGGGTATCTTTTTGGGATTGCACTTCCTATGATTCTAAATCGAGCTCATTTGAGCTTTTATGGGCTATACCCAGTTCTTACTATCGGATGGATTTTACTACTATTTGCAAGTAGCTCGATGCTAGGAGGAAACGGTTTTTTAGCTGTTTATTTAGCAGGAATTGTTGCCAACACTAAAGAGTTTGTTCATAAAAAAAATCTGGTGGGATTTCACGATGGCATCTCATGGATTATGCAAATCACCGTCTTCTTGGTTCTAGGCTTACTTGTCTTTCCTTCTGAACTTCCAGATGTTGCATTGTCAGCTTTAGCCATTGCATTTTGGTTAATGTTTGTTGCAAGACCTTTGGGCGTATTTTTAAGTATGTCTTTTAGCAAGTTTCCTTTTAAAGATAAGCTTTTTATCTCATGGGTCGGGCTTAGGGGTGCTGTTCCTATTGTCTTAGCGACATACCCATTTGTTGAAAATTTTGAGCACTCTCGTTTGATTTTCAATCTAGTTTTTTTCGTTGTTTTGACATCTATTTTGATTCAAGGGACATCTTTACCATATGTTGCAAGGTGGCTAAAAGCAGAAGCTTATAAAAATGAAAAAGATGAGTCGGTAGTCTCTTCTCCACTTTTATATAAAACTTTAAGACAGTTTTATATAAAAAAAGGCTCTCCTGTCATCCATAAAAGCATCATAGAACTTAACTTGCCACTAGATTTTTTAATCCTTCTGATTAAGCGCAATAATGAGTATATTAAACCAACAGGTTCTACACTACTTGAAGAGGACGATATGTTGCTCATTCAGTGTAACTCACAAAAGCGATATAACAAGATTTTAGCACAGCTATAAGCTCTAACTTATAGCTGAGTAGTTAATATTTTAATTTACAGCTCATCATCTTCTCTACAAGAACCTTGCCAATCTCAAGTTTAGAGTCCACCACAACTGTAATATCCAAATCTTGCAATGCTTTTATCTCTTGAAGTGATGATACTTTTACTATAAGATTTATATTTTTTGTATGCTTTAATACAGCCTCGCAAATAGCGCGCTTCTTGTCTATATTGTCTAGAGTTACAATAACTGCTACAGAGCTCTCTGCATTTAGTGCTTCAAGCATTGAGAGTTTTGACATATCTCCCAGATAGGCCTCTTTTCCTGCTTTTAGAGCCTCTTGAACATGTTTTGGAGAGTTATCAATAACTACATGAGGCGCATCTATGGCCTCTAGTTCTTTTGCAACAAACTTACCTATGATGCTGTATCCACAAACTATAACATGGTCTTTTCTTCTAGCAAACTCTTTGGTATCTATCGCTAAGTACTCTTCACGGGTAAAATAGTCAATAGATGTGCTAATTTTTGAGATAAAAAATGGTGTTACCATCATAGAAAATATCACAACAAGAACAAAAAGGGCCTCTAAGTCTTTTTCTAAAAGCCCACCATTAGATGCAACTGCAAAGATTACAAAAGAGAACTCTCCAACTTGAGAGAGTGCAAGAGCAGTCTTTAGTGAAGTGGCATGTTCACTTGTCAGACGAAGTAGGCTATACATGATAAGTGTTTTTACAATTAGCACAAGTATAAAGATGCCAAGTGTGAGCCAGAAATGGTTTACAAAGTACATAAAATCTATCTTCATTCCAACGATGATAAAAAATGTTCCAAGCAAGATATCTTTAAATGGCGCTATATCAAACTCCACTTTGTGATGGTACTTTGTCTCAGCTATTATCATCCCAGCCACAAAAGCACCAAGTGAGTAAGTAAAGCCAAAAAAAGATGCTAAAAGTGAGGCGCTAATAACTATAAAAAGTACCGAGCCCATAAAAAGTTCTTCTACTTCGCTTGAGGTAGAGAAGTGTAGAAGCCATGTCATAAGTCTTTTACCAATTACAAAAAGAAGTCCCACTACTATTACAGCACTTATGGCAGTATCTCTTAATATAACTGCCACGGAGCTATCACCACTACTTGTTAAAAAACTCAAAAGTATTAGAATTGGAATAACTGCAATATCTTGAAAGATGAGTATCCCTGTAGCTCTTTGGCCATAGGGCGTATATATCTCTTTTGAGGTCTTTAAGTAGCTTAGAACCACAGCTGTAGAAGAGAGTGCAAAGGCTAGCGAGAGGATAACAGCAGAAATAGTCTCCATGCTAAAGATAAAGTGAGCAATGGCAAAAACGACCGCTGCCGTCAAGCCAACTTGCAAGAAACCATTTAAAAATATCTCTTTTTTCATAGAGTTCATTTTATTTAGAGATATCTCAAGACCGATGGTAAACATCAAAAAAACAATACCAAACTCACCAATATGCTCTAATGTGCTAGATTCCTTCAGATATTGCAAATCAAAAGTATATACAAGAACAGTTCCTGTTAGTATATATCCGATAATTTGTGAAACTCCTAGGCGTTTTAATAGTAGGTTAAAAATTGTAGAGATACCTAGAGCCATTACAATATATAAAAGTGTTGCGTCCATCAAGAACCTTATAATAAATTTTTGCAATTATATAGTATCTTTTTTAAAAAGAGCTATAGAGACTTTAAGAGACTCTGTAATATAATCCGCGATTAAATTATTTTAAAATAGTCACTTTGCATCTCTTCTGTAAAAGAGTAGATGCCAGCCCTGTGACTAGCAAAATCAAAGACTATAAATTAGGAAAAAGCATGACAAAATATATTTTTGTAACAGGTGGAGTTTTAAGTTCTCTTGGAAAAGGGATAACTGCAGCTAGTGTCGGAACACTGCTTAAGCACTCTGGGAAAAAAGTAGGCATGCTAAAGATTGATCCCTACATAAACGTGGATCCTGGCACGATGAGTCCACTTGAACATGGTGAAGTTTTTGTCACAAAAGATGGGGCTGAGACGGACTTAGATATAGGAAACTATGAGAGATTTCTTGACACTTCATACTTAAAATCAAGCAACTTTACCACAGGTCAAGTCTACTCAAGCGTAATAGAGCGTGAGAGGGCTGGCGGCTACTTAGGGCAAACGATCCAAGTTATTCCTCATATAGTAGGTGAGATAGTAAACCGCATCAAGTTAGCTGGTGAGGGACATGAGATCTTAGTTGTAGAACTTGGTGGAACGGTTGGAGATATAGAAGGCTTGCCTTTTATGGAGGCTATTCGACAAATGAAACATGATGAAGAAGTTGTTGGTACTTTTTTCATCCATGTAACTCTTATACCTTATATAAAAGCCGCTGGAGAGATGAAGTCAAAACCTACTCAGCACTCAGTTCAAGAGCTTCGTCGCATCGGAATAACTCCACAGATGATTATTGCAAGAAGTGAGTTTCCTCTGCCAAAGACTTTTAAGAAAAAGTTGGCAATGAGCTGTGATGTCTCTCCAGATAGCGTTATTGAAGCTCTTGATGCTGCTACTATTTATGATATTCCTGTAACTTTTTTAAGACAAAATATCTTAAAACCTATCTCAAAAGAGTTAGATCTTGGAGAGTTAGATCCTGATATGGAAGAGTGGGACTCTCTAGTTAAGAAGATAGTTCAGCCAAAAGAGCGTGTAGTTATTGGCTTTGTTGGAAAGTATTTAGAACTAAAAGAGGCTTACAAATCACTAACAGAGTCACTTATCCACTCAGGTGCTCATCTTGATACTAGAGTAGATATAACTTGGGTTGATTCTGAAGAAGTTGAAGAGCGTGGAGCTGAGGCACTTCTTGGTGATTGTGATTCTATCTTAGTAGCTGGCGGTTTTGGAAACCGTGGAGTTGAGGGCAAGATAAAAGCGATAGAGTATGCAAGAGTTAACAAAGTTCCATATCTTGGCATCTGCCTTGGGATGCAACTAACACTTGTTGAGTACGCTAGAAATGTTTTAGGACTTGAGGGCGCAAACTCAGTTGAGTTTGATGAAGATACTCCGCATCCAATGGTATATCTTATAGACAACTTTTTAGACCAAAGCGGAAATGCACAGATAAGAACTCACAAATCTCCAATGGGCGGGACTCTTAGACTTGGAGAGTACCCATGTAACACAAAAGAGGGCTCAATTATCAGAGAAGCTTACAATGGCGAAAAAACTATATATGAGAGACATCGCCATCGTTATGAGGCAAACCCTGCTTATAGAGAACAACTTGAAGCGGCTGGAATGATTGTAACAGGCGAGTATGATGGACTAATTGAGAGCGTTGAGATAAAAGATCATCCTTGGTTTTTAGGTGTTCAGTTTCACCCAGAGTTCACCTCAAGACTTCAAACTCCAAACCCTTCGATACTCGCTTTTGTAAAAGCATCACTTGGTAGTGTTGAGTAGTACAACTCAAACATGAAAATACTAAACAAACAATCTCTCTTCGAGCTACTCTCTTGTCGCTTTGAGAGTGAAGATAAAAAACTCTCACAAATCCCAAATCCTGCACTTCTAAAAGATGCGCAAAAATCAGCAAAGAGAATTGCCGATGCCATAAGAGCAGGGCAAAAGATAACTCTTGTTGGAGATTACGATGTTGATGGGATAAGTTCTAGCGCTATCATGGTGGAGTTTTTTAAGCAAATTCCATATCCCTTAGATGCCATCATTCCAAATCGTTTTAGAGATGGTTATGGAGTTAGTCCTAACGTCTTAGAGAGAGTTGAAGCAGACCTTATTATCACAGTAGATAATGGCATAACAGCCCTTGAAGCCTCTCGCATCTGTAAAGAAAGAGGCATAGATCTTATCATCACCGATCATCATACACCAGGCGATAAACTTCCAGATGCTTTTGCAATAGTTGACCCAAAACTTGATGATTGTGAGTACCCTTTTAAAGAGATTTGTGGTGCTCAAGTAGCATGGTTGCTTTTGGCTTTAGTTAAAAAAGAGCTCTCTTTGAACATCAATATGAGAGAGTTTTTAGATATCTTAGCAATTGCTATTATCGCAGATATTATGCCACTCATTGATATAAACAGAACTCTTGTAAGAGAGGGTTTGAAAGTTTTAATGAACTCACAAAGACCAGCTTCCATCATCATTAGAGACTTTTTAAACAAGTCTAGCATCTCCTCAGAAGATATAGCTTTTCAAATAGCCCCTCGCATAAACTCTGCTGGAAGACTCGAAGATGCATCTATCGCACTAGAATTTTTCACAGCCCCAACTTTGCAAAAAGCTTATGAGCAGTTTGAAAAACTCTCACTTTTAAATGAGCTTAGAAAAGAGACAGAACAAGAAGCTACAGGTGAGGCTATGCTAGAAGTTAATGAAGAAGATAGCATTATTGTCGTAGCAAGTGAGAATTGGCATGAGGGAGTTGTAGGCATCGTTGCATCTAGACTTGTTGATAAGTTTGCAAAACCTGCCATCGTTTTAAACATCAAAGATGGCGTGGCAAAGGGCAGTGCTAGGAGCATCGGAGAGGTTAGCATCTATGAACTAATTAAGGCTAATGAACACTTGTTAACTAAGTTTGGTGGGCATAAAATGGCAGCTGGTTTAGGGCTGATGGAGCAAGATATTGACTCTTTTAGAGTAGCCATCAACAAGAGTGCATCCTCAATTCCTGCAGATGATTTTATAGCAAAAGATGAAGTACTTGGCATCTTAGATGCTGAGGATATTGACTATGACCTATTAAACCTCTTAGAGAGTTTTGAGCCTTTTGGTGAAGCAAACAATCGTCCTAGTTTTTTACTCAAAGATGCAGAGGTTGTAGATATAAAACTTATGGGAAGCGATAACTCTCACTCTAGGATAACTCTTAGACAATATCCACATCAAACAAAAACCATACAAATTATAGCCTTTAGAACTATCTTAGAGATGCCAAAAAACAGAAAACTCACATGCAGCTATAGAGTGAGTAAAAATGAATATAACAACAGAGTCTCTACCCAACTACTTCTAAATAAGCTATACTTTTAATCGGAAGCTCTGTTTTTAGAAGCTTCGCCTGAATGACTTACGAGGTTAAAACCTCGCTTCCAAAGGGGATGTGAAGTTTTAAATTGCTTCCAAAAGGGATGTGAAGTTTAAAATTGCTTCCAAAAGGGATGTGAAGTTTAAAATTGCCTCCAAAAAGGATGTGAAGTTTTAAATTGCTTCCAAAAGGGATGTGAAGTTTAAAATTGCCTCCAAAAAGGATGTTAAGTTTAAAATTGCTTCCAAAAGGGATGTGAAGTTTAAAAACCGTCCTCGGAAGCGACGCTTTTAGGAATGCTAACCAATGGCATTCTCCATGATGAGCTTCGCTGGAATGTAACTTTTTAGCTCAAGTTGCACCCTTTATAGATTCTCCATAATGAGCTTCGCTGGAATGGCTAGTTAAGTAAAACCTAGGTTCCAAAAGGGGTGGAACTTTACTATTTATATGTAAAGCTTCATCGGTTTAGCCCATATAAAATGGATTTACAAGGAGTATCTCTTTTATGCAAGACATATCATTTGAGACTTTTCTTTTTGCCTTTATGCTCACCTTTTTAGCAGGGATATCTACTTCAATAGGTGCCGTTTTGGCATTTTTCTCCAAAAAAAATAACTACACAATACTCTCCATCGGCATGGGTTTTTCTGCAGGTGTAATGATTTATGTATCTTTTATGGAGATTTTGCTTAAATCAAAAGAGTCTTTTACAGAGATTTACTCAAGTCCTGTTCTAGGGGAATCTTTAGCTGTTTTATGTTTTTTTGTCGGAATCATATTAACCGCTTTTATCGACAAGATGATTCCAGAGGATGTAAATCCACATGAGACCAAAAGTAGCAATGATTTACTAGAGTTAAAAGCTGATACCAAAGCCTCTCTTATACGGGACTCTACACTTAAACGAACGGGGATTTTTACCGCTCTTGCCATCGCTATACATAACTTTCCTGAGGGTTTTGCAACTTTTGTATCTGCACTAGAGAGCCCGAGCATCGGCGTGACCATAGCTTTTGCAATAGCTATTCATAACATTCCAGAAGGTATGGCGGTGTCTCTACCTATCTACCATGCAACAGGAGATAAAAAAAAGGCCTTTTGGTATGCAACTCTCTCAGGTTTAGCTGAACCTGTTGGCGCACTTATTGGATTTTTCCTTATTTTTCCGTTTATGGGAGATGCAACGCTTGGCATCACCTTTGGGATTGTTGCGGGAATTATGGTCTATATCTCATTTGATGAACTTCTCCCAGCTGCGAGAGTTTACGGCAACGCACACACAACAATAGTTGGCATCTCTCTTGGCATGCTTGTTATGGCACTTAGTCTTATCATATTTCAGTTAGTATAAAAGAGGGCTGCTTTATATGCTTGTAGATGTAAACAAACCGACAATTTTTTTATTTACAGATGCTAGCGCAGACCCCAAAACAAAAATCGGTTACGGCGCTTATCTGCTTTTAGACAAATCTAACCTTGAGTCTCCTCTCTCTAAACTTAAGGTTAATATTAAAAGATTTGAAAACACAAGCTCTTCTAAATTAGAACTAGAAACTCTTTTGTGGGCGTTGCAGAAAATACCTGCAAAGGATTCTAAGATATTGATATATACAGATTGTCAAAATATCATCAGTCTGAAAAAAAGAGAAGATGGGTTAAAAAAGAGTAACTTCATGACCAAAAAGGGAACTCTTTTAGCAAATCATGAACTTTACAAAGAATTTTACAAATTTACTGATCTTTATGAGTGCAATTTTATAAAAGTAAAAGGGCATAAAAGGGGTGAAGAGAAAAACAGGATAGATAACTACTTCACTCTTGTAGATAAAGAATCAAGAGAAGCGCTAAGAAAAAACATGAAAGCAATTGCAAGTTAATAACTCTATAGCAAAAATCTAATTATAAGTAAAATTTATATTTTAACAAACTACTGATAATGCTATATTAACTTTTGTTACATAAAAATAGTTAATATCACAAGATTATCACACAATATGTTACAAATTTGTAACTTTCTACATAATTTTTCCCATTTACTAGTCATTTACGCACCAAATCTGATAGAATTTAGAGAATTTAAAACACAAGGGGATTTTATGAAAAAAATCATTGCGCTTTCAACGGTTGCTTTTTTAAGTACAGCTCTTTATGCAGATGCAGCGATGCAAAAGCAGATAGACGAACTAACTAAAAAGCTCGAAGTTATGGAAAAGAAACAAGATAGAAATATACAAAAGATTGGTGAAGTTAATGCATTAGCTGCTAAGGACAATATCAAGTTTGATGTTGATTTTAGAACTTCTTACGATAACCTACAGTATAAAACAGCAAGTGGTCAAAAGTATAAAAACGATGGACTATATTCAAACCGTTTATGGCTAGGTATGGGTTACGCTCCTACTGATACTATGGTTTTTAAAGGTCAACTAGCTTATCATAAAGCTTTTGGTGCAGCTGCAAATAGCTCATCTGGCATGCCTCAAAGAGGAATGGGTTTTGATACTTTTGACTGGATCTCAAGTGAAGCTCTAAATGATGATAAACTAAGAGTTAGAGAAGTTTACTGGTTGTGGACTCCTACTGTTGGTAGCTTTCCTATGACTGTAAGTGTTGGTCGTCGTCCATCTACTGGTGGCTATCTTGTTAACCTAAGAGATGATGACACTTCAAAATCTCCTATGGGCCATGTTATAAACATGGAGTTTGATGGTGCAAGTGCTGGTGTTTCACTAGATAAATTTGTAACTGGTATGAACTTTAAGCTTTGCCTTGGTCGTGGTTTAACAAATGCTAAATCATGGGCAAATCAAGCGGATTCAGCGACTCAAGTTAATATGCAAACACCTACATCACCAAACTACATCAAAGAAGATGGTGCTCTTGACACTATCGATATGGCAGGTTTTATCTTTGTTCCATATGATGATGGTCAATATGCAGTATCTACTACATGGTACAGAGGATTTAATGTTCCTGGTCTAACATATGGTGGCTCAACAAACCCAGCTAATCCAGCTGCTCCTCACATAATGGCGCTAAAAACTGTTGGTGATATGGATGGTATGGCTATCTCTGCTAAGGTAGAGGGTATTGGTGATGGCATCAATGATTTCTTAGATGGAACTACACTTTTTGCATCTTTTGCAGCATCTATAACTCATCCTGACAATATAACATCTCATATGACACCTATGGGACCTGTTCTAGCATCAACTATGCTTGGTAGTGCGGATAGTGAAACTGGTACATCTTTCTGGCTTGGTGCTCAGATACCAAACTTAACTGGTGGTAAATTTGGACTAGAGTATAACCATGGTTCTAAGTACTGGAGACCATTTACTTATGGTGAAGATACTATGATTGGTTCTAAGCTAGCTGCTCGTGGTGATGCTTATGAAGCTTACTGGACTCAGCCACTTATAAAAGATGTGTTTTCTATGCAAGTTAGATATACATATATAAAGTATAAGTACACAGGTTCAGATGGTTTCTTTGGAGATGGCGGAACACCTATGACTATGTCAGAAGCTCAAGGGATGGGAATGGATCCTGTTGAAAAAGCACAAGATATTCGTGTTTATTTCAGATATAGATATTAAAAAATGTTAAGAAGCTAGTTTTCTAGCTTCTTAATTTCTACTCAAAAAAATCTATTTAGACTTATAATTATTATAATTTTACCCCTCAAATACCCCTATTTAGAACGATTTTGTCACTTTTATTTTAGAAAATAAAAGATGCTAAAAGTAAACACATTGTCACACAAATATGATATATCACACTAAAGTTACAAACTTAAAGCTTATTTAAAAAAAAATTAAGCCTCAAACTTGTACAATCTTCATATTATCAAAACTTAGGGGAAGTAGTATGAAAAGAAACGAAATCTTAGAAGAGATTCTAAATGAAGTAGATAAGCATCCAGAGATAATGTCTCGTCGTGAAGCTTTAAAATATTTAAGTGTGTCTCCAATGGCTGCATCTATCTTAGCCGGTGCTACGATTGGTGCTACATCGGCAAGTGCATCTAGTGTAAAAGGCAAAATTGTTATCGTTGGTGGTGGTCTCTCTGGTATGAGTACAGCTGCAAGACTTAACAATACTATATCAAACGCTGATATAACTGTAATAGAGCCAGATCCAACTTCAGTATCTTACCAACCTGGTCAAACACTTGTAGGTGCTGGTGTGTGGGATGCAAAAGATATTACATACAACAGAGATGAGTTTGTACCAAGTGGTGTTAAGCTAATCAAAGGTGCTGTAACTTCTTTTGATCCACAAAACAACACTGTTACAGTAGATGGCTCACAAGTAGTATCTTATGACCAACTAGTTATTGCTACTGGTCTTATGCTTAACTACGGAGCTGTTAAAGGCCTAGATGGTGTTATCACTTCGTCAGGTGCTGATAATTCAGTTGTTAAAAATAGCGCTATGGGTAAAGATGGTCTTCACACTGCTTACTATAGAGATGGGGCAACTGCAATGTGGAAGGGCATGCAAGAGCTAATAGCTAAAGCTAAAGCTCACAAAGGTCCAGAAAAACTACAAGCACTATTTACAAACCCTAACACTCCTATCAAGTGTGGTGGTGCACCAATGAAGATGATGTATCTTACAAACTCACGCCTAGAAGAGGCTGGTGTTAAAGATAAAGTTGATTTAACTTTCTATACGAATGGTGGAGCTTTATTTGGTATCAAAGATTATCACAATGCTATAGTTCAACAGTTTAAGGACAGAGATTTCAAATGGCACTACAGCCATAACCTTATAGAAGTAGATGCTGCAAGCAAAATTGCCGTTTTTGACCACCACTGGCAAGAAAAAGGCGATTTCGATGAAGATTTAGAAGAGTACACAATGGTAACTAAACATGAAAGAGTTGAAGTTCCATATGACTTTATGCATGTAACTCCACCTATGAAAGCTCCAGATGTTGTTGGTAACTCAGAAGTTGGCTCAGACAAAGGTTGGGTTCCAGTAGATAAAGAGACTCTAAGACATGTTAAGTTTAATAATGTTTGGTGTCTTGGTGACGTTGCTGCTATCCCAATGGGTAAAACTGGTGGTTCTGCTCGTAAGCAATACGCTGTATTAGTTGACAACATGGTTGCTGCAATGGAAGGCAAGTCACTTCCAAGTAAATTTGATGGATATACTGTATGTCCTCTAATCACAAGTATCGGAACTGTTATGCTAGCTGAATTTAACTGGGCATCTGCGCCTGCTGGAAGTGGTGTAAACGCTAGATCATTCCCACTTGATCCAACTAAAGAGAGATGGATATGGTGGTTATTAAAAGTTTATGCACTTAAGCCAATGACTATCCACGGTATGCTTTCAGGTAGAGCGTAAACTTATTTTAAAGTGAGACTAAGTTCTCGCTTTAAAACCGCAATAATGATAAAAACCATATCACTTAATGTTACACTATCTTTA
>Ga0265294_10008669_pt1 | contig 11824 bp, 9 predicted proteins | sample MunlanPumphouse3_FD_192504 | JGI IMG/M metagenome (GOLD analysis project Ga0265294, IMG submission 192504) | Groundwater microbial communities from a municipal landfill in Southern Ontario, Canada - Pumphouse #3 | ecosystem: Environmental > Aquatic > Deep subsurface > Groundwater | place... | reverse complement strand
TTCACCGATTCTTGCGATGAATATGCTGTCGACGATGTTATACATGGCCTGTACAATCATAGAGGCCATGGTCGGCAGTGCCATGGTGAGTAACAGTCGCCCTACGGGACGATATGCCATTTTATTATTTGGAAGCGAAACCTCGTTCATAAGCAAAGGATGCTACCATGTTCGTCCGGCATTCTCAAGATGAGTCTGGAGAAAACATATAATTATTTCATCAAACTAATCGAGTAGGCGGGGACCGCTAGGTCCCAACCTCTCACACCACCGTACGTGCCGTTCGGCATACGGCGGTTCAACCGAATAGACTATTGTACCTCCAATCAAGTACAATACCGTCCTGCTCCATGCGTTTTGTATGGAGCTTCTCATAATATTCCACTGCATCAACAAGTTTGTAGTACCCATGAATAGTCTCATTCTCGATGAGATGATTCATGAGCCCTGCCATCCTCCAGTGAGAGTTGCTTCCAAGCTTCCATTTTGACAGTCTCCATTCAGCAATTCCCAGTTGCCTGAGTCTGTGCTTCCTGTTTCTGCCATTCTTCCACTGTTTCCACAGATACTGACGGATTCTTCTACGAATCCACCCCATGAGATCTTCAAGGTAGCCCTTAATGAAGCTTCTTGCGAAATAACCAATCCATCCTCGCAGAGCATTGTTGAGTTCCCTGATGACAACTTCTATGGCTACACCACGATTACGCTTCGTGACGAGTCTTATCCGGTCTTTAAGTTTCTTCAGTTTCTTTTCTTGAGGTCGGGTTACTCCAAGACGACCTTTTTCACCATTGGTTAGGAATGTGAAGCCAAGGAAGGTTGAGCCCACGGCTCTCCCTGCTTCCGTCTTCTCCATGTTCACCGTCAATTGTAATTTTCGTTCAAGGTAGCTTTTTGCATTGTCTCTCACTCGGTAAGATGATCTCTTGCTCTTGGTGAATATGTTGCAGTCATCAGCGTATCTCACGAATTTCAGTCCCCTCTTCTCCAGTTCCCTGTCGTAGGGGGTTAAATAGATGTTTGAAAGTAGCGGTGACAGTGGACCTCCCTGTGGAGTCCCGAGGGCTGTCGCCATCATACTTCCGTTTGTCATCACTCCGCTTTTGAGAAATACGTAGATGAGTCTCCTCACGTCCTTGTCATCCATGTACTTGTCTATCAGACCCATGAGTATGTCATGGTTCACTGTATCGAAAAACTTGGACAGATCCAAATCGACTACGTGTTGGTAGCCCTCGGACATGTAGGTCTGGGCGAGTCGAACCGCATCCTCAGCACTCCTTTTCGGTCTGAACCCGAAGCTGTAGTCACTGAACGTCGGTTCGAATACGGGGGTCAGCACCTGCACAAGCGCCTGTTGGATTACTCTATCCACTGCTGTGGGTATTCCAAGCAGACGTACTCCTCCGTTATCCTTCGGAATCTCCCTTCGGAGTACCGGCCGGGGATTGTACGTCCGTGTGACAATCTGTTCACGAATCTCTGGCCAGTGAGCTTCAAGGTGGGCTGGCAGTTCATCAACTCCCATGCCGTCAATGCCCGCAGAACCTTTGTTCTGCATCACCTTTTTCACCGCTTCATGGATATTCGCGAAGGAAACCAGTTGTTCACACAGTACTGTGTTCGGTGTTAACCTGTCTTCCTCTCTCATAATTTCCTTTCCGTCTGCATCATCCCCTGTCCAGGCGTATTGCCGTTCGGATTCACCGACAGACCTTTCCTTTTCGAAAGGCATTTGATTGTTCAGCCCTTCATGACTGTTCCCTCAGTCACTACTATGGCTTCTGCTGACTTCTCCACATTCGTTGTTACTACGTCGTCATAAGCGATGTTGCAGCCTCGTACGCTGTGGAGACCTCACGGGATAAGTCATCTTTCTTTCCTCGTTTACCCGCCTGATTTACAAATGAAGGTCTCATTGCCTTTTGGATTCACTGTTCTTAGCCAGCTTGTCCCCTCCACCTGCCTACTATCAGGTTTCTGTCCGTCGGGCCACGATTTCGCTATTGCTTCTTCCCTTCCACACCTCGCGGTGTGAAACTTGCAAGTCGCTATCGGGTTCGTCGGCAACTACGCCCCTTGGGATTTTCACCCAAGATTGATGACATGCCCGTCATACTAAAGGAAGGGCCTTTTTAGGCCCTTCCAAATCGCTCGTTAACTGCTGAGAAGTTCACATTTAACGTTTGTATACTTTTCGTTCCTGATACGTGGTATGCAGCAGGTGGTGAGATTTTTCCGATAACGGCTCACCAAGGAAATCCTTATAAATCTCAAGGATTTCTGGATTCTGGTGCGAGCAGCGATACGTACTCTTCTCGTCATCCTTATAGAGGCCGGCGATACGCTTGTTGCGAATGTCGTCGGTTGTCGAGTAGGGCTGGCCGCCACCGGCGATACAACCACCGCGACAAGCCATGACTTCGATAAAGTGGTACGGAGGTTCTTTACCCATTACGCGAGCTTCGCGAATTTCTTCGAGGAGAGACGAAACGTTTGCCATGCCGTGGGCAACGGCGACTTTCACTTTCGTTCCCTTGATATCGACCTCTCCGGTACGAATACCATCCATTCCGCGAACCGCCTCTACATTGACGTTCGCAAGCTCTTCACCGGTAATCAAATGGTATGCTGTTCTGATAGCAGCTTCCATAACGCCCCCGGTGTTTCCGAAAATCGTACCGGCTCCTGCGTACATCCCGATCGGGCTGTCGGCATCTTCTTCGTCCAAAGAAAGGAAATCGACACCGGATGCTTTAATCAACCGCGCAAATTCACGAGTCGTGAGTACCAGGTCGACGTCGGAATATCCGGAAGCCTTCATGTTCTCATCTCTCGATCGCTCAAATTTCTTTGCGGTACACGGCATAATTGCCACAGAATAGATCGTAGCGGGATCGATATTCTCTTTCTGAGCATAATACGTCTTGGTAATCGCACCCTGCATCATCATCGGGCTCTTTGCAGTAGAAAAATTCGGAATCATGTCGGGATAGTACTTTTCCATATAGTCGGTCCACGCAGGACAACAGCTGGTAATCTGCGGAATCGCACCGGTTCCTTTGGTAAGACGGTTCACCAATTCAGAGCCTTCTTCCATGATCGTCAGGTCTGCAGAGAAGTTCGTATCGAATACCTTATCAGCACCTAACTTCCTTAATGCAGCATAAATCTTGTTCGTAGTTATCGTCCCTGCGGGAAGATTGAATGCTTCACCAAGTGCTACGCGCACCGCGGGGGCAATCTGAACGACCACATGCTTGTCGGGATTGGAAACGGCGCGGACAAAATCCTGCGTCTCGTCTTTTTCGAAAATGGCTCCGACCGGGCAGTGGGCGCTGCACTGTCCACACTTGATACAGGGACTGTCGTTGAGAGGAAGACACGCTGCGGGAGAAATAACGGTCTTGTCTCCCCGCCCGATGAATTCCAGCGCATATACACCCTGCATCTTTTGACAGACTTGTACACAGCGACCGCATTTGATGCACTTGCTCGGATCGAGCACGATCGAAGTTGTACTGGTGTCTCGTGGCAAATCGACGAGTCTTACTTCGTACGGTTGCTCGCGAATACCGAATTCTGCAGCAAAACGCTGTAATTCGCACGTTCCATTTCTTCCGCAGGTAAGACACGAACTCGGATGTGTCGAGAGAATCAGCTCCAAAACGGTTTTACGAATCTGATACAACTCGGCATCATGAGTAATGATGCTCATGTTCTCCTGTACGGGGGTAGCGCATGCACGAAGCAGCTTTGGTGAATTTTCTTGCTTTACGACACACAATCCGCACGCTGCCCAAGCCGGTAGATCAGGATGGTAGCAGAGCGTCGGGATGTTGATATTCACTTTCTTGGCTGCGGCAAGGATATTGGCACCCGACTCAATCTCAACCGGCATGCCGTTTACTTTCATATGAACGATACTCAATTGGTTCCTCCTCATCGGCCAAGATCCTAATGGACCTCGACAGCTCCAAATTTACAGGTTTCAAGACAGACTCCGCATTTGATACAGAGACTAGGATCGATCTTGTGCGGGGCACGCCGTTCGCCGCTGATGGCCTGGACTGGACACTTGCGGGCGCAAGCGGTACATCCGATACACTTGTCGACATTAATAGAGTAAGTTATCAGGCTCTTACACTTACCTGCGGGACATTTTTTCTCGACGATATGGGCAAGATATTCGTCTTTAAAAAACTTGACGGTCGAGAGAATCGGGTTTGGTGCGGTTTGTCCGAGTGCGCACAAGGAAGCTTTTTTCATCGCGTTACCGATCTCGGCCATCTTATCCAGATCATCGAGAGTTCCGTCGCCCTTCGTAATCTTTTCAAGAATATTGGATAATGAACGGCCTCCAACACGGCACGGGGCACATTTTCCACAGGATTCGTCGACAGTGAAATTCAGATAGAATTTTGCAACATCAACAATACAGTCGTCTTCGTCCATGACGATCATTCCGCCCGAACCCATCATCGAGCCCAGTTTTACCAACGAACCGAAGTCGATCGGTGTATCGAGATAATCTTTGGTAATGACACCGCCGGAAGGTCCGCCTGTCTGGACTGCTTTAAACTCTTTGTCATTGGCAATACCACCGCCGATATCATAAATAATCTCGCGTAGCGTAGTTCCCATCGGAACTTCGACCAAGCCGGAGTTGCGAATCTTACCCGTGAGAGCAAACACCTTGGTTCCGTGAGAATCGGGTGTACCGATTCGTTCGAACCAAGCTCCGCCTTTCAGGATGATTATTGGAATATTTGCCCAAGTCTCGACATTATTGATAACGGTGGGATGGCTCCACAGACCGCGTACTGCAGGGAACGGAGGTCTCGGGACAGGCATGCCTCTGTGACCTTCGATCGATGCAAGCAGTGCAGTTTCTTCTCCACACACGAACGCTCCCGCCCCGAGTCTGATTTCGATATCGAAATCGAATCCAGAACCAAGAATATTTTTACCGAGCAAACCATAATCACGTGCTTGTTTCATGGCAATCTCGAGCCGTTTAATTGCTAAAGGATACTCAGCGCGGATATAGATGATTCCATGATTCGCACCGATGGTATGGCCGGCAATGGTCATTGCTTCCAATACCGAGTGCGGATCTCCTTCTAGTGTAGAACGGTCCATGTATGCACCGGGGTCTCCCTCGTCTGCATTACATACGATAAACTTATCGTCAGATTCGACTTGTTTTGAAAAATTCCATTTCATCCAAGTCGGGAATCCTGCACCGCCGCGACCGCGAAGCCCCGCTATCTTAAGCTCGTTAATAACATCGTCCTCAGTCATTTCGAAAAGTACTTTTTCGAGAGCTCCATAGCCTTCTCGCGCGATATATTCATCGATGTTTTCGGGATCAATGAAACCGCAGTTGCGTAGTACGATACGGAATTGCTTCTGGTAGAATTTGATATCTTCTACTTTTGCATGTTTCTTACTCGAATCCTTATCATACAGCAAACGTTTGACTTCACGGCCTTTTACGATATGTTCCGAAACCAATTCTTTTGCATCTTCTGGTTTTACACGAACATAGAAAGAATCTTCGGGAAGAATCTTTACGATCGGGCCCTGCTCGCAAAAGCCGAAACAACCGGTTTTAACCACCTGCACGTCTTTGGAGACGCCCTGAGCCTGGCACTCCGCCACCAATGCGTCATATATCGCCGAAGCCTTACTCGATTCACAGGCGGTACCGCCACATACCAAGATGTAGTTCCTGAATGCCATTATTTGCCCCCGTCTTTGATGATGTCGGCTGAAGGACGATCAAAGACATGATCCGAGACCATCTGTTTTCCGACAATATGTTCATCCACAATCCGCTTTACTACGGATGCATCCACTTTTCCGTAAATAACCGGAGGCATGCCCGGAGAGATTACTTCGACGGTTGGCTCGACATAGCACAAGCCCATACACCCGGTTTGGGTAACGATAACGTTATCCAGATGTCTGCTGTCAAGTTCTCGGAGAAAAGTATCCAACACCACTTTGCCTCCCGCCGCGATTCCGCACGTCCCCATCCCGACAATAATGTGGGTATCGCGATCCGAGACGTCGCGCTTCTTGATCTCTACTTTTTTCTTATCGCGAAGCTTCCTCAATTCCTCCAATGTCATTTTAGCCATTTGAGCCTCCTCGTATTGGGGCATGCACGTTATGCATGATCTTTAATTTCAACAAGCGCAGTCTCTTGTGACTGCAGAAACTGTTTTAGCAGATTCAACGATCCGCTTGAATGCAATTCTCCCAAAGCCTCTACCAGTTCGGTTCTGGAAATCTGGTACGAATCCCGATTCCCCGCGAATGTTATTGCACGATCGACTTCCAGTTCGAAGCTTCCCGTATAGGACATCAGCGCCAATACCGTTGCTGCTATATCTCCTAGGGGAGGACAATCGACATGCTTCAGCACAAAAGAAGCATCTACAACGGTTCCCCTACCCGGTTTCGATTCGATTGCAAACGAACCCCCGACTGTTTCGGCCGCCTGAATCAGAAAAGGGATGCCCAAACCTACCCTCCTACGGGTATGTTTTTCTCCGTCGGTGTAAAACGGGTCACATGCTTTCTTTAGAACGACAGCATCCATTCCTTTCCCATTGTCAGTGACCGAAAACCGAATCGTATCTTCATCCTCCTCTATCGCGAGTCGGATGATGGTCGAACCGGCTTCAATCGAATTCTGTACTATATCGGAAATGAAATCGCATAAAGTCGCGTGCACGGAACTACTCCGTCAGTTAAACTTGGCGATGATACCAGGCACTTGGTCCTTTGTAACTTTCCCGAACACTTCTTTGCCGATGGTCATTACCGGAGCTAATCCGCAACAACCGACACACCGCACACCTTCGATTGAGAATTTTCCGTCGCTGGTCGTCTCTCCGAGCTTGATTCCCAGTAGATGGTCTACTTCATCGACAAGTGCTTCGCTACCCTTAAGATAACAAGCTGTTCCCAAGCACACCTGAATATTATGTTCTCCTGGCTTGGCCAGCTTGAAAAAGTGATAGAATGAAAGGACGCCATATATAGTCGCCAACGGAGTGTTGGTTAATTCGGCCACTTTTTCAGCAGATTCACGAGATACATACCTAAACTCTTCCTGTACCCGATGAAGAATCATGATTAGATTACCGGGTTTGCTCTTCCACTCTTCGATGAATGCCATCAACTCATCGGAGAATGCCTGCGATTTGATTGAATCAGACATGGAACCTCCAGCTCTTGTGTATTCGTTCACATATACTATAGACCAAGCATAAAAAGTTCAATACATTCCAGTGAAAATAAGGTTGCAAAATGTGATATATTACCTTTAATATGTATGTATATTGATATGATGCTTTAATTATTGTAACATCGTTCACATTAAAAGGGGTTTTCCCATGAATCGTGAAATGGTCAACCGAATCACCAGATACTACCGGATACTTAATCGCATGAGGTCTTTAAGAATGGAGACGGTGTTTGCAAAAAACCTGGCTGATACCGCCGGTGTTTCTGCCGCGATCGTCCGTAAAGATTTTTCCGTATTGAACATTTACGGGCAAAAAAAAGGCGGATATCAAATACCCGACCTGATGGAACGCATAGGAACCATACTTGGTAAAACCGATAAATTGGAGCACATCATCATCGTCGGTTGCGGAAGAATCGGTAAGGCTTTGATGCATTACAACGGATTCGAGCAAGACGGTATAAAGATTATTGCAGGGTTCGATTCTGATCCAACCGTTTATAACGACAACACCCACCCGGTTCCGGTGTACCCTCTTAATCGTATTGATGAAATCGTGAAAGAATCCGAGGTAAAAGTCGCAATCATCACGGTTCCCGACTCGGCATCGGCGGATATCTTTCAACGACTGCTTGCAGCCGGGATTACCGGTGTGCTGAACTTCAGCCCGATTACATTAAAACCGATGATAAAGGACGACGGTACTGCCATTATCGTTCATAATGTAAATATTGCATTGGAGCTCGAGCAAATTTTTTACGAAATGCGCTATCCCAAGGTATAGGCAACGCGAGTATCGCAACCCTTAATTGCACGCTTTCAGGACGATATATACCGGCAGGTGATCGGAAAAACCTGTCTGTCTGCGTTCATCCCAGATATACGGGATTCCAGACGGATCACAGATCTGCTTGTTCGCCTTGACGTGGCCACAATCAAAGTCCCACCCTTTCCCGTCAAAGCATTCTGAAGACGCGAGAATCTGGTCGAAGCTCTCCCACACGCCTTTGTACCAATAGGATCCTGTAGCTTCGGCATCGGTGAATTGCTGTGGATCGAGCCACCACGAATACCATTGACCACGAACCGGCGGTGCTCCGGTAATCAATATTGAGCCCTGTCGTTCATACAAGGGGGCATGGGAATCGGTTGCGGGAACCAATGCCGTAGGAAATTCTGATTTCCATCGATAATAGGCATCTGCACTTTCGTTAAAGTCACCTGCAACCAGTATTGGAGACTGACTATTGTACTTCAATCTCTGCTCGATCGCATCCTTGAGCGCAGCCATGGTGAGAATTCTAAGCGGTTCGGTTACTTTTTCCCCCTCTCGCTGCGACTTTGCATGAAGGGCGAACAAACAGATTGGCTCTACAGGTGTTTCTATTTCCACCTCTAATATGGAGCGAAGACCGTCAATCCCATGGACAACCGCATGCTGGATCGGATATCGGCTGACAATGCCGACCTGAATGGCAGATTCGGCATCCGAGGTGGTAGCTAGCCAACGCAATCCGTAGGCAGACAGATGCCGTTCTACTAATGCTTGCATCACTCGTTCATGTTCGATTTCCTGCAATACGACGATATCGGGTACATATGTCTGACCTTGGACAATTGCCTGCGAAATGAGTTCCAACCTGCGTCCGTACGAGCCGACCGTCCATCCTGCCTCTGGAGTATATTCCGGATATTCGGTTCCGTCGGTAACGGTATCGAATAAGTTGCACACGTTATAGGTCATGACGGTGAGTATACCGTCAGACACTCGTTGGTCTTCCAGCGAACACGAACATGCCGTTACTGCAGTGCATAGGACGATTACACTTACTATCCATGCGATACACTTACGCTGACACCTCATAGTCAATCTATCGCGAGAACCCCTTAAATGATGCGAATCAATCGTATTACACCGATTGTTTTTTCAATTGATAGGAAAAGTAAAGTACGGCCAGCGTGTCGTCTCCGTCGATTTGCGATCGAGGCATCGCCTGACTTTCCATTACACCGGCATGAAGATAACGCAATCGGGAAGATTTGAAGGTAAGAGAGCGCACCATCGGATAGCAAATCGACCATACCCGCGACCATTCTTTTGAAGTGAAGGCTCTAGCCAATCCGTCATACTGCTCGTCGATTTCGGCAACATCACGGGCTTCTTCGAGAAATTCAATCATAAACTCGTTGTTGCCTAGATTCTTTTGTTCAAACAGCTCTGACAACGAAGGCCTAAATTTCAAGAAATGAGCGAGTACTGCATAATGTGTCTGCCTGAATGTAACGCTCATACCTTTTTTAGCAGGGATGAATAATTCGCTGAAAAACGATCCTTCGGTATCCATGATATTGCGAGCTATCAGGAAATTCAGTTCTTCCATCGTGTTGACCGCCTGGTCGCTTAAATCAGCGACGCGCGTAAGATAACGGGCATTTCTTGTCACGCGCGCAAGTGATTTCGCTGCTGTCGAACGGACCATAATAGTACCGTGTTCCAATAGGTAGGCAAGCGCGCGTTCCGCTTTTTCGTTATGGATGAGAGCTCCCAGTGCGAATATCGAGTCGATTTGGGTATAGGAATCGGTATCGAAGGCATCTTTGATCAAATCGTCGACCAATTCCGGACGAGGCCGGTCATATAATCCTCTGATTACCTCTACCTTATCGTCTGAAAACGGGGAAGCAAGCGTATTGCGGATTTCACTGGTTGCCACCCCGGTGAGATTAGCACCGAGGCTGAGCAATAGTGTCTTTCGCTTGACCGGATCGGTAACCCGTTCCAATTTGTCGATATCCATGAAAGCGCGCAATCCATGTAACGAAAAAAGAATCTGCGCAGCTCCACGATTCGTCATGCTTCCCTTTTCCTTTAATCGAACCGCGAGTACATTTCCGACTACCGCAAGTATCAGCGCCGATGAAAAGGTATAGAAATACGTATTACCAAGATGAACCGAACCCACATGAAACGAATGCGGGATGTGCTGTCCCACCGTTGCCAGTGCTCCTCCGGCAAGTCCTGCAACGAAGGCAATCAGCGCGACGACGAAATTTACCATCGAATTAAATGCGACACCTTCATTATCGGGAATCACCGAAGCAGTCAATCGTCTGATGAGAATATTCACCACTCCTAGGAAAAAATTCAGCAATGCTCCAAAAATCAAGATGACGAACTTCGGAGAGTCGGCCGGTAGGATCATCCAGATAAATATAAACAAAACCAGTATGCTGCTGTTCCAGATAATTAGAGGTCTGGAACCCATTCGGTCGCCGAAAAATTTGCAAAATCGTCCGGAAAGCACGACGGCGGCACCTGAAGCAACAGAAAACAGGAATACCATGCTAGGAGAAAATGCCGCAACCTTGCTGAGAAACGGAACCGTCATGCCCATCACGACTGTTACGGCCGTAAAAATCCAAAAAAGAATCAACCTGATTCTGATTTCGGCCTTGGCAATGGATTCTTTGAATAATACGCCGAGCGTTCGTCCCTTGCGGTATTCGATTACGGATCGGCTCGGTATCCTGCCTAGGTACACTGCAGCAATGGTGTTTGAGACGACTCCGATCATCTGCATGCCGACGAAGGTTCCGATCGTGGCAAAACGTTTGATAGAGGTCACGAGGAAGGTGATGAATTTAGCTGCGATGGTCGATCCTTGGAAGATCATGTTCACCGTACTAAGTACTTTCCCGCGATTTTTGCTGGTCGATAACATTTTTACCGTATAGTCATACAACACTACCCCGGCTAATCGGGCACAGCTGAACAGCGTATAAACAACTAACAGAAGTGCGACAGCGCTGTTTCCTTCCAGAAACAATAACGGGATATATCCGAGCGACACCAAACCTCTGATTAGCCATACGAGACTCTGAACCTTCGAAGTATTGCGACCGCTCAGCAATCTGGGCATGATCGGCAGCAACACTCCGACGATATACATGGCAGAAGCGATGTACCCTAGGGCAAGGTTTCCCGCACCAAATCGGACAGCGAGGATATATACGATGGTATCGCCCAGCATACTGAATCCGATTCCGTTATATATCTCGGATTGGTAGAGAGCTTTTAATCCGGCGCTTTTTTCAGACTCGGAGAGGTAGCGTGTCCGCTCCATGACGCATGATCCCTTCGGACAGTCTAGACTGCCGCTGACGAGATTTACAAGTCAGATTGTTTTGTTAAGATTTTGCTAATCAATCCGTATGTCTTGGCTTCTTCGGCATCGAGCCAATGATCGCGATCGGTATCGGATGCGACAATATCCAGACTCTGGCCTGTCTGCCTGCTGATAATATCGTTCAATTTCGATCTCAGCCGTTCAAGCTGTTTCGTGTAGATTTCAATATCGGTCGCAACGCCTTCCATCTTACTCATCGGCTGGTGAATCAGATAGTTGGAATTGGGCAATCCGAATCGTCGTTCTGCCGGAACTGCCAGCAATATCAATGCGGCAGCACTGGCAACCAATCCCATACCGATAATGTTTACCTTGCACCTGATGAATCGGATCATATCGAATATTGCGAATCCGGCTTCGACAGCTCCACCCG
>Ga0265294_10008668_pt1 | contig 11824 bp, 8 predicted proteins | sample MunlanPumphouse3_FD_192504 | JGI IMG/M metagenome (GOLD analysis project Ga0265294, IMG submission 192504) | Groundwater microbial communities from a municipal landfill in Southern Ontario, Canada - Pumphouse #3 | ecosystem: Environmental > Aquatic > Deep subsurface > Groundwater | place... | reverse complement strand
ATTGCATATAAAGCGTTATTGTAGTAAATTTAGGATAAAAGTATATCCTTCGCGCCTGTCATGCATTCTGAAGTATTCGGGATACAAATAACTTTAAACCGATTAAAAAGAAATTAGGAGATGTATTATGAATTCCAGGATCGATAACTCTGACTTGATGCCGAAATTCAAAAGATGTGCAGAAACTCTGTACGACGGACCTTCACCTGACTGGCTCAGTGATCTTATAATGATGCAGTTCAGGATCGAAACTTCAAACGCTGAACATAACTTCAAAGGAGCAGTTAGTGTACTGGATCATCTTCGTGAGATGGGAGTGAACGGAGTCTGGATAAATCCTGTGTTTCAAAAGCCCGAGGAAGAAAGAAAAGGCAATAATAACGGATATAACTGCTGCGACCATACACGGATAGACACTGTTATTGCAGGTACACCTGATAAAGATGAAGGATTCAGAGCAGCGGCACGTTTTGTTGAAGAAGCTCACAAACGAGATATCAGGATATTTTTTGATATAACCATTTGGGGGACGACTGCCAACTCCCCCTGGGTCGCTACAAATCCGGAATATTATCAGAAAAATGAAGACGGCACTTTTGTTAAAACCTGGGGTGGCTATGCTTACAATTGGTTCGCCCCCGAATTCAGAGAATGGTATATTCAAAATGCCGTAAATATCATAATGGAAACAGGTGCAGATGGATTCAGGTGCGATCTGGAGCCTGATATAACAGGATACTCTCTTTGGAAGGAAGTGAAAATGCGTCTTCAGAAGTTGGGACGAAAGGTTGTTCTGATAGCTGAGTGCGGAAGCACTGATGAGGAGTATACTTTCGACTTTCAACAAGGGTGCATGGGTCTGGACGATGACTGGGACGAGAAAACATATACAGACACTAATCAGACAGATTATTTTTTTCGCAATAATATCGTTGATTCTATCAGGACAGGTAAAGGGCACGGCAAGGCCAGTGAGCAGAAGCTTAAGCGGAGCGGCATGCAGAGATTTTATTGCCATAATTTGTGCTGTCATGATCATTACGGACCGGTCATAAAAGGGAATCGGGTCAAGATCGGTTACCAGGCGATTTTCGCACCTTTTATACCCTGTTGGTATATCGGGGAAGAATGGAATAATCCTAAGGAGTTTGTCGGTGGCGACGGAGTTATGTATTTCAACAAGATCAACTGGGCAGAGAAAGAAAGACCTGTCAATAAACAATTCTTCGAAGATGTGAAAATGATGATCAGGATCCGCCGGACTTATCCGGAAATATTTCACTATTACGCAACAAATCATCGGGAGAGCAATATCTGTAAAATATATGCAAATGATACTATAATCCAGGCATACGGACGCTTCGCCGAAGGGAAAGGGGTCATGATATTGCCGAATATTTTCCCTGAAGAAAGAGTCATCCCTGTCCGGGTGCCTTTTAGTGAAATGAAAATCGCACAGGCGGACAAGTATGAACTGGTGGATCTTTACAATGACAGGGTGCTGATGAGCGGAACAAAAGATGAGCTTTATAAAGTCGATATCATTTTGAGGCCGGAGTTTGTGGAGGCAATATTAGTAAGACCGATAAGCTGAGTTTGTATCACACCCGGACCACGCTGTCCATGTCACATATCTTATAAAATGAAGTTTTGCCTTCTTTGGAGCTGTCGGCCAGAAGATAAGCTTTCCTTGAGCGGCTGACAATGAGCTTTCTGAGTCTGGCTTCGTCCTCGTTGCTGTCCATGAGTCCATGTTCAGTGCTGAAAGCATGGCATGAGAAAAAAACTTTGTCAAAAAAATATTCCGACAGATTCGCGTGCGTGTTCTGTCCGGCGAAAGACAGGCTGTTTTCGCGAAGCGTGCCGCCGGTCGAAATGATCACAGCATCTGTCAGGGAAGCCAGCCAAAGTACTGTCTTTGCTCCGTTGGTCACTATTCGCAGACCTTTGCGGTCCTCCAGATAAGGTATCATGAATGCAACTGTTGAAGAGCTGTCCAGAAATATCGTGTCACCGTTCTCGACTTCCCGTGCAGCTCGTTCAGCTATCCTTTTCTTCTCCGGGGCAAACCTAACCTGGCGGTAGGCAAACGGCAATTCGCTGTCGGGACCGGACGCCAGGACCGCTCCGCCGTATATCCGCTTTACATGACCTTCCTTCTCGAGAACATTCAGGTCGCGCCTTATCGTTGCTTCGTTTATGAAAAGCGCTGCTGACAGTTCATGGACCTTTACAGTTCGGGACTTCTTTACCTGTTCAAGTATCATCCGCTGCCTCTCAGCGGGAAGCATATCCGGAACGGGACGTATATCGTAATGTGAATTGTGTTCAATGTTGTTCATTTTACCTCCTTCGAGCGATATTTGTGTTAAATGCGCTGTTTATCTGACATATATTGGTGAAAGTATACATAAATGATAAAATGCTGTCAATGATTTTTAATATACAGAAATTTTCGATACATGACGGACCGGGAATACGCACATCTGTTTTTTTCAAAGGCTGTAATCTGAGATGCGCCTGGTGCTCCAATCCTGAATCCCAGAGCACTGAGCCGGAGATCTTAAGGGAACCTGACGGCGACAGAGTGTGCGGCAGGACCTATTCCGTGAGAGAATTAATGGATGAGATCCTTAAGGACAGGGTGTTCTATGAAAGCAGCGGGGGAGGGGTCACTCTTACGGGAGGTGAGCCTTTTCTCCAGTCTGAAATCGCAGAAGAGCTCTGTAGTGAACTGAAACGCGAAAGGATCCACATAGCAGCAGAGACAGCAGGAAACATCGATGAAAAGATTTTTGCCCGCCTTGCCGGAATGATCGATTTTATATATATAGATCTCAAGCATTACGATGCTGGCATGCATCTTAAATATACCGGTGCGGACAATAAGCTGATCAGAAAGAATATTTTGTGGCTGAAAGACAACCATCCGCAGTTCGTGGTGCGGATACCCGTTATCCCGGGATTCAATGATTCGTCTGAAGACGCTTACGGGTTCGCAAAGGCTCTTTCGGAGATGGGAATAAAGCAAGTTCAGCTGCTACCGTTCCATCGGCTGGGTGAAAAGAAATACGAGTATACAGGGAAAGATTATTTATATAAAAATGTAAAACCGCTGTCAGCGAAGCAGTTTGAGGATCACAGTAAAATTTTGACTAAAGCAGGGGTGTTAACAAAGTGAGAAAGAAGACAGGAAAGTTCAGTTGCAGTACGGAAAGGATCAGCAGTTTCCGGGAGGAGCTTCTCGATGCTGTTCCGCTGATATGTGTGGAGCGCGCGGTGCTGGCTACCGAAGCGTACCGTGATCATGAGATGGATCAGACGGTCCTTAAGAGAGCATATATGCTGGAGAAGATACTGGACAATATGACTGTTTATATAGAACCGCAGACACTTATCGCCGGCAACCAGGCGTCATCGAACAGAGCGGCACCGGTTTTTCCCGAATATGCTATGGACTGGATAATAAACGAACTGGATGAATTCAATTCCCGCACTTCGGACATCGTACGCATTTCAGAGGACAGCAAGTCTGCTCTGAGTGAAATATATCCTTACTGGAAAGGGCGCACACTTCAGGATAAAGCTTACGCTGCTTATCCGGACGGATCAAGACTGATCTACGATCTGGGGATAATCAGAAACGAAGGCAATATAACTTCAGGCGACGGACATCTGGCCGTAGATTATGAGAGCGTTCTGAAATACGGACTGAGCTCATATCTTGATCGGGTAAGAAAACATCTTAACAGTCTGGAGCTGACGGATTTTGAAGACCTGAAGAAAAGCTATTTTTACAGAGCACTTATTATCGTTATCGAAAGCGTTATACGTTTTGCAGGGCGGTATGCTGAGCTGGCTGACGATCTGGCAAAGGATGCTTCTGCAAGAAGAGCTGATGAGCTCAAAGAGATCGCAAGGATATGCAGAAAGGTCCCTGCGCATCCGGCAGATTCGTTCCATGAAGCGCTTCAGAGCGTGTGGCTGATCCATCTGGTCCTGCAGATAGAGTCGAACGGGCATTCCATGTCGTTCGGAAGACTGGACCAATACTGTCTGCCGTTCTATGAGTACAGCATCGGACAAGGTATGTCTGAGAGCAGTGCTGTGGAGCTGCTGGAAAATCTGTGGCTTAAGACACTTACAATAAATAAAGTGCGCAGTAAGGGGCACTCGAGGTTTGCCGCGGGCAGCCCGATGTATCAGAATGTGACGATCGCGGGGCAGACCGTAGATGGTAAAAGCGCGATAAACCGGCTGTCTGAACTGATATTGCTTTCAGTGGGGAATGTGCATCTTCCGCAGCCAAATCTGACTGTCCGCTATTTCAGCGAAATGCCTGCGGATTTCATGAACAAGTGTATGGAAGTTATAGGGGAAGGATTCGGGATGCCGGCATTCAATAACGATGAGATCAACATCCCTTCTCTGATGCGCCAGGGAGTTTCGCGCGAGGATGCTTACGGATACTGCGCAGTAGGTTGCGTTGAGATCGGGGTCCCGGGCAAATGGGGATACAGATGCACCGGTATGAGCTACCTGAATTTCCCCAAGACTCTTTTGATAGCGATGAACAAAGGTGTAGATTTGAATACAGGAAAAAAGGTCTGTGAGATCGATAAGCATTTTACAGAAACAGAAAGCTTTGACGAAGTACTGGCGTCCTGGGACAAGGCTGCGAGGCAGCTGATCCGTCATGGCGTTATTTTGGATCAATGTGCCGATATGGTCATTGAACAGGAGGTCCCGGACATCCTTTGTTCTGCCCTGGTAGATGACTGTATCAGCCGGGGAAAACACCTGAAAGAGGGTGGTGCGGTGTATGACATGGTAAGTCAGCTTCAGGTGGGTATCGCAAATCTCGGGGATTCACTTGCAGCGATCAGGAAGAATGTTTTTGACGAGAAAAAAATCTCCAGTGAAGCCCTCTGGGAGGCCCTGACATCGGATTTTGAAACAGAAAACGGCGGACATGTACGCGAACTGCTCAGGGATGCACCGAAGTATGGTAACGACGACGATTACGTGGATTCACTGGTGGTAAGGGGTTATGACACATATCTGGATGAAATAAAAAAATACAGGAATACCAGATCGGGTCGCGGGGTCATCGGAGGGAACTATTATCCGGGGACATCTTCAGTCGCTGCCAATGTTGCGCAGGGTGCGTCGACGCCGGCTACTCCCGACGGGAGAAAAGCAGGTGAACCACTTGCGGAAGGATGTTCGCCTGCACGATCAGCTGATGTCAGCGGACCGACAAGTGTTTTCAAGTCGGTATCCAAGCTTAGGACCGTGGAGATAACGGGCGGTGTCCTGCTCAACCAGAAGATATCTCCGGTGCTGCTTGAAAAAGAAGAGGATCGTGTAAAGCTTATCGCTCTTATCCGCGCGTTTTTTGACAGACTGAGCGGCTTCCATGTCCAATACAATGTCATCTCCAAAGAGATCCTTCTCGACGCACAGAAGCATCCCGAAAAACACCGGGATCTGATAGTCAGGGTCGCAGGCTATTCCACGTTTTTTAACCTGTTATCAATTGCATCGCAGAACGATATCATTGCAAGAACTGAGCAGACTCTGTAGAATATACGATAAGGGTAAGGGAGGCGAAATGATGGAAAGCAGACTGCAAGATCAGGTCATCGTTATCACAGGAGCCGGAGGCGGCATCGGAAGAGCACTTTCTGTGGCTCTTGCTAAGGAAGGTGCGAGGATAGCACTTTGCGGAGGTAACAATGAGGATAACCTGAATGAGACTGCTACATCAGTCAGGAAAGCAGGGGAAGAGGTTTTTGTTCTTCCCGGTGACCTAAGAGATGACGGATTTCTTTTCAGCTGCATGGACAGGATAGCACAAGATTTCGGAAATCCCGATGTACTTATAAATAACGCAGGAATTGCTCTCAGTACGCCGTTTGAAGATACGACACCCGAACAGCTGGACCGGATATACAGCATAAATGTGCGTGCGCCTTTTATTCTTTGCCAGAAGGCTCTGCCGTTTCTCAGGCTGTCCGGGAATGCGGCAATCATAAATATTTCATCAGTTGTCGGGCACAAGGGTTATCCTCTCCAGGCAGCATATGCAGCTTCGAAACATGCTTTGCTGGGCTTCAGCAAGTCGCTCGCAAATGAGGTTTATAAGGAAAATATAAGGGTACATACTATCTGCCCGGGTGGTGTTTTTACCGATATGGTCAAAATAGCAAGACCTGATCTCAAACCGGACGGCATGATACTGCCGGAAGAGATCGCGGAGATAGCCGTGTTTCTCCTGAAATTCAGAGGTAGTGCAGTGATCGATGAGATATCTGTGCACAGAGAAGGTAAAGAACCTTTCCAATAGTGCATTTTTCCCGAAAATGTTGTATCATATATGTCAGTGTTTTTAACGGCTGATATTGACTTTAGACAGTTAGTCAGTATTCGCAGCAGAAGGGATGAGCAAATGGGTTTAGGAATGGATATTGGTATCGATCTTGGTACCGCTACTGTACTGATTTATGTCAAAGGAAAGGGAGTGGTCCTCAGGGAACCGTCAGTGGTCGCAATAAATTCGCGGACCGGACGAGTTCTGGCTGTTGGAGAGAACGCCAGCCTGATGCTTGGGAGGACCCCCGGAACGGTTGATGCAATAAGGCCTTTGCGTGATGGTGTTATCTCGGATTTTAAAGTAACAGAAGTCATGCTCAAGGAGTTTATACGAAGAGTCTTTAAAGGAAGCCTGGCTAAGTATTTTAAGCCTACGATCATGGTATGTGTACCGAGTGTTATCACTCAGGTCGAACAGAAGGCTGTTGAAGATGCCTGCAGGCATGCCGGTGCCAAGGATGTTTATCTTATAAGAGAGCCTATCGCTGCCGCTATAGGAGCCGGGATAGATATCGCGAAAGCCTGCGGAAGCATGATTGTGGATATCGGCGGAGGCACAACAGATATAGCGGTTATTTCTCTTTGCAGACCTGTTGTGGATTATTCACTTAAAGTAGCCGGGGACAAATTTGATGAGGCTATAGTCAAGTTCATAAGGCGCAAGCACAGTATTCTTATAGGTGACAGGACTGCGGAAGAGCTTAAGATGAAGATAGGGTCCGCTTATCCGCGTGATGAGGATATTTCACTTGATGTTCGCGGAAGGAATCTGATAACGGGAATGCCGGCAACAATAACTGTTTATTCATCAGAGCTTCAGGAAGCATTAGAGGAACCTGTGGCACAGATTTTTGAAGCAGTACACTCGGTTCTTGAGAGGACGCCGCCTGAGCTCATGGCTGACATCAGTCAGAGAGGGATCGTTCTTACCGGAGGCGGTGCGTTGCTATACGGACTTGACAGGATGCTTGCTGAGAAGATAGGTATAGAGGTAGTTGTGGCTGATGATGCTGAGTCGTGCGTTGCGATAGGTACGGGACGTGCCCTGTCGATGCGTGATCGTTTCGATGCGATGGGTGATGACTGACGGAACTGACTGAACTGATGGGTCAGAATAAACAGTAAACGAGGTGTTTATTTATGTTATTCGGGAGAAAGATAAATGTTGATTTTAGTCTGATCGTCATATCTATCGCAGTCCTTTCTGTTGCAATTCTTTCTGCAGGATGCGGGAAAGATGATAACCCCGGTGTCGAAGGTGGTGATTTTGCCTCGAAAGAATCAATGTCGGACGTATTCACAACTGACGGTAATACGACACTAACTTTAAGCAGTGATGAAACTTTCGATATGACGGGAATCAGATTTACAGGCAGAAAGCAGTTTTTTCTTAATGGGCATACTCTTAAACTGACCGGAGTATATAGTGTTTCACAAGAAGCAGTGCTCGATATCAAATCGGGAGAAACTCTCGGACAAGGCCTTGTTGATTTGAGTGAACTTGAGTTTGATCTTTCGCAAGCACCGGAATCAACGCCTGACGGAATGTTACCTGTGATCGAAATAGATAATGCAGCGAAAATGGAAGAACCTCCTGAGTATGAGTATATCAAAGTTGTTGATTTCGGAGTCTTAACAGCAGTCAATGTTATAATTGATTTTAATGAGTAGGAGGCCGAATGTCGGTTTATTGGGATGAAGAGCTTGAGACGATGTCTCGTCATGATCTGAGACACTTGCAGAACAGCAGACTTCGTGATGTGATCTCCAGAGTTTACGGTAATGTCGGTTATTATACAGATAAAATGAAGGAAACGGGAGTTACACCCGACGATATCAGGACTGTCGAGGACCTTAAGAAACTTCCCTTTACGCTCAAGAGTGATCTTCGTGCCAATTACCCTTTCAATACTTTTGCAGTACCAATGGATAAGGTGGTGCGTGTCCATGCTTCTTCGGGGACAACGGGCAAGCAGACTGTTGTAGGATATACTGAAAACGATATTGAGATCTGGACTGAATGCGTTGCCAGGTGTCTTAAGAATGCCGGTGTTACGAGCAGTGACATGATACATGTTGCTTACGGATACGGACTCTTTACGGGAGGACTAGGACTCCATTACGGCGCAGAGAGGGTCGGTGCGACAACTATCCCGATCTCGGGCGGAAACACCAGGAGACAGATAGAGATCCTGGTCGATTTCAAACCAACAGTACTGGCATGCACTCCTTCATATGCTCTTCACCTGGCAGATGAGATGTCTTTGATGGGCGTTACCAAAGACCAGATCGATCTGCGTGTCGGGATCTTCGGAGCAGAGCCCTGGACAGAAGAGATGCGACTCCAGATAGAAGAGAAACTTGGAATAAGAGCATATGATATCTACGGACTCTCCGAGACGATGGGACCGGGTGTGTCGATGAACTGTGAATGCAACTGTGGGCTGCATATACAGGAGGATCACTTTTTGCCGGAAATAATCGATCCTGAAACAGGTGAAGTACTTCCCGAAGGCAGTATAGGCGAATTGGTATTCACTTGCATCACTAAGGAAGCGCTTCCGCTGATAAGGTACAGGACCAGAGATTTGACTCGTTTGCATTATGGTAAATGCGCGTGCGGTCGAACGCTGGTTCGCATGGATAAGGTCATGGGCCGCTCGGACGATATGCTGATCATCAGAGGTGTGAATGTTTTCCCTTCCCAGATAGAATCGGTGCTTCTCGCGTTCGACAATGTTGAGCCACATTATATGATCTATATTGACAGGGTCGACAACCTGGATGTAATGGAGATCGATGTCGAAATGACAGGGCGATTCTTTTCAGACTCTGTCAAGGATATAGAGAAGTATGAGAATCAGCTCAGGCATGAGATACAATCCGCTATCGGTGTAAGCGCAAGGATCAGGCTTGTGGAACCCAGGTCGATCCCGAGAAGCGAGGGCAAGGCGAAGCGTGTCATAGACCGAAGGAAGCTCTTTACTCCACTTTGATTATATAAAGCGATTCATTTGAATAAATGACAGGTCCGAGTTTCTTCAGCATGTCTTCATTGATGTTCGGAAACTTTGTTCTTTCGTTGCGACCTACAGCTATATATTCGACTTCGTATTTATCAAGATAACCGGCTACCTTCGCTTCATCAGTGTATTCATAGATCGACCTTACAACACTTTGCATTGGTGCAACTATATCACCGTATCCGTTTACATTCTTGCTCGTTCGCCAGAGCCACACATGAGTCTGCCATCCTACGATCGTTCTCAGGCCTGTGAATGCTGTCAGCCTGCAATACTCGGTATAGCTGTCACCATACGATTCAAGAAGAACAGGTTGTCCGTCTATATTCTCGTTTATCCAGTCAATAGCTGCAACAACATCGGGCGAAGGGAGACCTGAAACACCATCCAGCCCTTTGTAGTTGGCCCTGTCCAGTTTACCTATCCATTGACCTGTAGATAACTGGGTATAATACATCGGGACGATCATGAGAATTATCATAAAGACCGATACAAAGGACCAATTTCTGTCAACTTTAGATTTCCCCGGCTTGGTCAGAGCTAAACGGGATATGGCATAGCCCATTACAAGAGACAGCATCACGAAAGCCTGATAGGTGAACTTGAACATAGTGTTAGCCCGCTTGTGTCCGCCGTAAATATCCACAACATAAACAAGTTCGGGAAGAAGAACGAACAATGATCCGCATATGAATAGTCCTGCGGCAAAAAGATCGACTGTGTTCATCCCGAGAAAGAATCGCGAAACCGGACCGCGTGCAGTTGCAGCGGCTGCCTGGATATCATCTTTCTCTCTGAATCTTCGTATGATAAGGTACATAACGAACAGTGATCCTACAAGTATGTGAGTTCCCCACAGCATAGTCAGCTGAAACAACGGGGTCCTGTCCAATGAAAGCGCAAGTGATTTAGCCATTGGGTCAAAATTCCAATTGAAAGGTAATATCAGTAGGTGACTTATGAAAAAAAGCAGGGATATCTGTGCACCGGTTATCGTGAAAGAGTCACTTGAAAGGAGCATAACTCCGAATGAAAGCATCACAGCAATCGCATAACCGGCAACAGCCAGCAGAGGATTTGGTATAAACAGAAACGGAACCATTACAACTGCAAGTTGAAAAAGAAATATCGGCAGGGTCTCCCATGAACCCAATTTACCATATCCTTTCAGATTTGAAATAAGGAGAGCCATAGATATCACAACAAGATATATAGCGAAATCCCAGAAATTACACATCATAAAGATCCCGAGAAGCATAGCAATTATGAGGAAAACAGGATCTGTTATATTCACTCTTAATGACTTTAAAATAGTCATAGTCTCTGTTTTCAGCCAGTTCCTGTCGTTGGATCGCTCGAGCACCATATCAGTTTTACGGAAAAGTGCGGCAGTTCGTTCAGTTCTTTCTGAATTCACAAGAACTATCGCCAGCCCTATGATAAGCAATACGAAGGCCAGATTTATAAGGTGAGCATGAAGATCAGCGACCAGAAATGAATAGTATGGGAATTCATGTATCGTTTTATCGTGTGTTGTTGGGTTATACCCTATATATCTGGTTGAATTGGCAAACCAGAAACTATCTATAGTGATCGGACGAGAATCTGAATTGCCGACCAGATCAGCTGCCGGAGGAGTCCACTTTTCAAGTAATCCCTTGTCATTCAGAAATTTGAGAAGAGCGTATCCGGGAGCCTTTACAAGTTTGCTGAGTGCAGAATCATAATAACTTCCGTAGAAAAACGAATGTGAGTTGCCTCCGAGAGTCGTAATTATTGCAGCTGCTATACCCCCTGCGAAAGGAGCGGCTTTAAAGAGCTTAAGACCTTTCTTCGCACCAAGCTCTATCAGCATGTAAACTACGGCAAAAGACAAGATCAGAGTCAGTGCAAATGTCGTACCCATAGAAAGATTATATGTGACTTCGGGGTGAAGGTCGGATAGTTTGGTCATGAAGGTATAGATGTACTGTCCGAAATAATAGTAGTTGATATCTCCTGCTGAATACCACATATCTTTAGCAGGCAGAAAATCCGTTCTCATCAGACTCATCATAAATCCATAGTCCATTGGCTTCTCGAGGCTGTCGAGAACCGGTTTCAGACCTCTGACGTATGACCAGAAAAGCATTCCTGCCGCGAAAAGACCTTCTTCAAAAGCCATCAGCCTTACGGTAGACGGATTATCCAAAGCATCCATAAAAGATTCACGCGGCTTGCGGAGACCGATGAAAACAGATGCAAACGCAACAAGGAGTATGATTATTACGATCTGCCTGAACGGCAGTATATGAAGATACGAAAATGTCCACATCGCAAAACCGCTGATCGCCATTGAAAGAGGTTTGGAAAATGCATAGCCACGGTCTCGGTTCTTGCTGAAGATCATTGACGACAAAGGGAAAAATATAAGCGATAAAACGAAA
>Ga0265294_10008666_pt1 | contig 11826 bp, 10 predicted proteins | sample MunlanPumphouse3_FD_192504 | JGI IMG/M metagenome (GOLD analysis project Ga0265294, IMG submission 192504) | Groundwater microbial communities from a municipal landfill in Southern Ontario, Canada - Pumphouse #3 | ecosystem: Environmental > Aquatic > Deep subsurface > Groundwater | place... | reverse complement strand
TTTTGATATTTTTTACAATCTTTTTAATCATAAACAATTCAAGTTTAAAGATGAAATTATGATAAAAAATACAGTAGATTTAATAGTGACTGTTTTTAAAAATATTATGATTATAACAGCGTTAAATAAATTAAATTACGAAGATTCTAAAAGATTATTTGAAGATTATCTAGAAATAATTAGATTTGGATATATGGAGGAAATCAAATGTTAAAACTAAAGAAAATTTCTAAAACCTATGTTATAGGAGATTTTAAACAAAATGCATTAGATGATATTTCCGTTGAGTTTAGAAAAGCTGAATTTGTTACTGTTTTAGGGCCTTCTGGTTGTGGTAAAACTACAATGTTGAATGTAATAGGCGGACTAGATCACGCTGACAAAGGGGATTTAATTATTAATGATAAATCAACGAAGAATTTTGAAGATATAGAATGGGATATGTATAGAAACAATTCGATTGGGTTTATCTTTCAATCTCATAACTTGATATCTCATTTAAGCGTACTACAAAATGTTGAGATGGGATTGTCTTTAAGTGGGGTTTCTCAATCAGAGGCAAAAAAAAGAGCAATAGAAGTACTTGACAGAGTTGGACTAAAAGACCATATACATAAAAGACCAAATCAACTTTCTGGAGGACAAAGCCAAAGAGTTGCGATAGCTAGAGCTCTAGCAAATAATCCGGATGTAATATTAGCTGATGAACCGACTGGTTCTTTGGACTCGGAAACTTCAATCCAAATTTTAGATCTTATAAGAGATATCGCTAAAGACAAATTGGTTATTATGGTAACGCATGATTCTGAAATGGCTTATAGATATGCTACTAGAATAATTAAACTCAAGGATGGTAGAATAATTGATGATTCTGATCCAATTGAAAAAGATTTAAAAGATAATTCAAAATTGACATTGAAGAAGACTTCAATGAGTTTTAGAACAGCTTTAGTATCTTCTTTTAATAATATCAGCACAAAACTTGGAAGAACCCTATTAACTGCTTTCGCTGGTAGTATAGGCATAATTGGCATAGCATTAATCCTTTCCTTGTCAAATGGTTTAGACAAAGAAATTGATAAGTTTGAAAGAGATACTTTATCTGGGTACCCAATTACAGTTACCGAATCTAGAGTAGATTTTCAAAAGATTCGTGAATCTAATCAAGACACAGAATTAGAGATTTATCCGGATCAAAATTATGCGACTATGTATGATGAAAATAGATTCCAGAGTTTTTTAGATGATAATAATATTACTGAAGATTATGTTGAGTTTGTTAAAGAATATGTTGAAAATGAAGGCCAATTAACTTTAAGTGGGGTTAAATACCAAAGAAAAGTTAATATGTCACTGTTAGCGGAGTTATCAATTTCTGGATTAGGCGAACAATACATACCAATTTACTCAGAGACAATCGAAGGAGAGGAAGCATCAAACCCAGGCGAAGCCTTAGGTTTTGGCTCTTCATTCTTTACTTTATTACCAGAAGGACAAGTATTTGATAACAATTATGAAGTAATTTATGGTACTGTACCTGTACAAGATTATGAAGAAGAAGTATTCCAAGTATACTTAGTTGTTAATGAGTATAATCAAATATTTAAGTCGACATTGCAAATCTTAGGTTTTGATACAGATGATGAAACTCAATATAGCTTTGATGATATTGTAGGCAAAAATTTCAAATTATATATGGGAGAATATGATATTTTCACTAGTGATATAAATGATGCTTTGAATATAGAAATTTCTGGCATAATTAGAGCCAAGGAAGGTTCAAATGTTTCCTTGCTTATAAATGGATTAGGATATGATTCTGATTTTGCTAGCTATCTTTATGAAACTTATCCAGCTGAAGTTGGAGGAATAGATACTATCTCATTGTATCCAAATAGTTTTGAGAACAAAGACAAAGTTAAGTCTTATTTAGATCAATATAATTTTAATGAAGATGGAACAGAAAAAGAAAGCGAACTTAAGGTTGAATATGTTGACCAAGCTTCTTTGATTACTTCAATGGTTGGTGGAGTAATTGATACAATTTCAATAGTTTTAATCGCTTTTGCAGCTATCTCATTAGTGGTATCATCAATAATGATATCAATCATTACTTATATTTCTGTTATAGAAAGAACTAAAGAAATAGGTGTTTTAAGAGCCTTGGGTGCTAGAAAAAAAGATATATCTAGAGTATTTAACTCAGAAAATCTTATTATCGGATTAGCTGCTGGATTGGTTGGAATAATAGTCAGTATTTTGTTAATTATTCCGATAAATATTATAATTGAAAATTTAGCAGATATGCCAAATGTCGCTAAGTTAGCTCCACTACATATGATTGTATTAATTTTGATAAGTGTTTTTCTAGCGTACATCGCAGGATTTATTCCTGCAAGGATGGCTTCAAAGAAAGACCCAGTTATTGCATTAAGGACAGAGTAAAAGTTATATTATTCAATATACAAAAAAAACCATATATGGTATAATTGCTTACATGTAAAGCAATTTGCCATATATTTTTTTTAGGGAGGGCACAATATGGATTTATTTAAAAAATGTGACGACTTTACTTTAGTCGACGAATATAAGAGTCTTGGAATTTATCCTTATTTTCACGCATTAGAAACAAAGCAAGATATCGAAGTATTCATGGAAGGCAAGAGAAGAATCATGATTGGGTCTAACAACTATTTAGGTCTAACAGGAGATTCAAGAGTTATTGAGGCGGGAGTTAAAGCTTTAAAAGAGTTCGGATCTGGAGTTTCTGGTTCGAGATTTTTAAATGGTACATTAACTACACACATAGTGCTTGAAGAGGAACTAGCAGAATTTCTACATAAAGAAGCCTGCGTTACTTTTTCAACTGGATTTCAGAGTAATCTAGGCATCATTTCAGCTATAGCTGGAAGAAATGACTTGATTTTTTGTGATAGAGAAAATCACGCATCTATTTATGATGGCGCAAGACTTTCTTACGCTGAAATGGTAAGATACCAACATAACGATATGGAAGATTTAGAAAAGAAATTGATTAAAGCTGATCCAAACAAAGGGAAACTAATCGTTACAGATGGAGTTTTTTCTATGAGCGGAGATATTTGTAAACTTCCTGAAATTGTTAAATTGGCAGAAAAGTATAACGCTAGAGTAATGGTAGATGACGCTCATGGTTTTGGTGTTTTGGGAGAACGTGGTAGAGGAACAGCTGAGTATTTTGGGTTAGAAGATAAAGTTGATATAATTATGGGTACATTTTCAAAATCATTAGCTAGTTTAGGCGGCTATATGGTAGCTGACAAAAAAGTTGTTGAGTATGTTAAGCATAAATCGAGACCATTTATCTTTTGTGCCGCAATAACACCATCTAATGCGGCTACTGCTTTGGAAGCATTAAGAATTCTTAAAAACGAACCAGAAAGACCTAAAGCTTTATTAGATATAGCAAAATATGTTAGAACAGGTTTAAAAAGAAAAGGTTTAACAATAATGGAGAACTCTATAGTCCCAATTATTCCTATCTATACTTATTCTATGCTAAGAACAGTTATAGCTTGTAAAATATTGTATGAAAAGGGTGTTTATGTCAACCCTGTTTTACCACCAGCAACTCCAGAGGGAGAATGTTTAATAAGAACTTCTTATACTTCTACTCATACTGAAGAACTTATGGATGAAGCTGTTGATATAATAGCTGATGTTTTAAATAATTTACCTGAAGATGATGAATCTTTGATGAGGATGTTAGAAGAAAAAAATGAGTAAAACTGTTGTCATATCTGGAGCTTCTAGCGGTATTGGCTTTTCTACAGCTCAGTTTTTACACGCAAAAGGTTATAAAGTAATAGGGATATCTAGAAGTTATCCAAAAGAAGAATATAGTTTTCATTACTATTTATGCGATATAACAAACGAAGTAGAAGTTGTTGAACTTTCAAAAAAGATTGGTAAGGATTATGAATCGATAGATTGTTTAATTAACTGTGCTGGTATGGGCGTATCGGGTGCTGTTGAACATAGTAGTTATGAGGAAGTTAAAAAGATATTTTCTGTTAATGTTTTTGGCCATTTCTTATTAACGAAGAATTTAATACCATTGTTAAGAAAAAATAAGAATACTAAAATAATCAATATCGGGTCAGTAGCAGGAGAGTTAATTATCCCTTTCCAAACATTTTATTCAATGACAAAGGCAGCTATTAGTGCTTTTACTGAAGGATTAAGAATAGAGTTAGAACCATTTAATATTCAAGTATCGACTGTTTTACCAGGTGATATAAAAACTGGATTTACTAAGAACAGGGAAATGCCTTTAGTGATTGAAGATAGTTTATATGGAGAAAGAATAAAAAATTCACTTAAAAGAATGGCAAAAGATGAAGAAAATGGAATGAGTCCAATTTCAGTTTCTAAGGTTATTTATAAGTTAATTAATAAAAAAAGAATGCCAATCTCTAAAACAGTAGGGTTTACGTATAAGTCTTTTGTATTTTTGAATAGAGTTTTACCTAAAAGATTGGTAAATTTCATAATAAAAAAAATGTATGGTTAATTCATACATTTTTAATTTGTGTTATAATAATTTTTAAGAAAGAGGTGCGGGTTATGAAAGTATTTATTGATAAAAAAATGTTTGGTAGAGATAATTATAAAAGTTTATTAGATGAATTTGAACAAGTTGATTTTATTGAAAATTTAGATGATAATGAAGTTGAAGTTATGATTGTAATGAATTCTACGATAAAAAACCTTGATTTCAAAAAATATAGAAACTTAAAGTGGATTCAATTACTAATGGCAGGTTTTGATAATGTAAATATAGAAGAAATTAAGAAACAAGAAATTATGATTAGCAATGCTAGAGACATTTTTTCTATATCAATCGCTGAAGATGTATTTTCTAAAATTTTGTATTTTAATAGAAATACTAAATATTATCTAGATTCTATGAAATCAAAAAAATGGGAACCAATAAAAAAAGAACCAGAAATTTTCAACTCAATCGTCGGTATTTTAGGGACTGGATCTATAGGCCAAGAAATAGCAAAAAGAATGAAAGCTTTTGGTGCACAAAAAGTATTAGGATATAAGAGAACTAAATCTTCTGTTCCTTTTTTTGATGAAATATTTACTGATGATGAAGGTTTAGATTATTTAATTAAGAATTCTGATTATTTAATACTAGCTTTACCATTAAATGATGAAACAATTAAAATATTAGATTCTAGAAGAATCACTCTTATGAAATCAAACGCTCTTTTAATTAATATTGCTAGAGGTGACGTGATTGATCAAGAAGCTTTAATAGAAGCTCTAAAACATAAACAAATTAGAGGTGCTGGTTTAGATGTTACAAGCCCAGAACCCTTACCAAAAACAAGTGAATTATGGAACTTAGATAATGTATTCATAACACCGCATAACGCATCAAGTAGTCCTTATATGAAGGATAGATTGTATGAGATGACTAGGATAAATCTTTATAAGTACCTGAAAGCTGAGAAACCAAATTATATTTTATAAAAAATTAGAGGTGAAATATTTCACCTCTATCTTATTATAATAATCTTTCGATAACTTCTGATAAATCTTCTGGTTTTGTCTTCGAGGCATATCTTCCAAAAACATTACCTTTTCTATCGATTATGAATTTTGTAAAGTTCCATTTAATGTTTGAACTACTAATTTTATCAATAATTGAAGCTTGTTTGGATTCATTTCCTGGTTCTTCATCGTTGGGTTTTATTTTCTTTAAATACTTGTATAGGTCAATTGCATCATCGCCATTTACTTTTATTTTAGCGAATGTTTCAAATGTTGTATGATAATTTACTTGGCAAAAACCTGCAAGTTCTTCATCAGTTCCTGGAGCTTGATTCATAAATTGATTACATGGTAGATCAATTACTTCAAAACCTTTGTTTTTGTATTTTTCATATAATTCTTGAATTCCTTTGTATTGTGGTGTATAACCGCATTTCGTAGCCGAGTTAAAAATTAATAATACCTTGCCTTCATATTTACTTAGAGTTACATCTTTTCTTTCTATGTTTTTTATAGAAAAATCATAAATTGACATTATATCACCTCTTACACTCATTCTATCATAAATAGTAATTGTTAGAAAATGATTTGCTAGGAATTATTCATATCGTTATTCTTTTTTATTCTGATATAAACAATTATCATCAATAATAAGCCAATGAAAATCATCAGAGCTGAAAAATCAAAAACATAAATTGGTTTTAATTCATACAGAAATCCAGCTATTAAAGGACCGATAATCATACCTATTGAATAAAATGATTGTCTAATCCCCATAATAGAACTATAGAATCCTCTGTTTGCGTTATCCGCAATAAAGTTTTGTTCTAAAGGTTGATAAATTGATCTGCCTATAATGAAAATCATATAGACTGTATAAACTAGGAGAATAAAATTATTTCCTCTAAATACATAAATGATTGCAAAGATACTGATAATTTGTGTGATAATCATTATTAAAAGGTTTTTTCGAAGTTTAACAATAAATGGTACTATTAATACGCTGGTAGCTATTGATACTACCCCTGTAACAAAAACAAAATTACCGATATCGCCAGAACTATAACCTAAATCATCAAAATACACATCTAAATATTTGGAAAGGTTAGTTATTGATATACTAATAAAAGTTAAGGAGATAAGGAATAAAACAAGATTAAATTTTATATTTTTGATATTTTTAAAACTGTCAATAAAAGAAGGTTTTTGCTCAGCCTTATTTAAAACATCTTTTTCACTAATCAAAATATAAACATTTATGGAGTGTAAAATATTTAGTAAACCTTGTATGAAAAATACATTTCTTAAATCATCTGTATTTAGAATTTGTACTAGATAGTCATTGGTACTTATAAATCCGCCTAAAGCATAACCAACACTACCACCAAGAGCTAAACCAGCAGCTAGCCACGCTAAATGTTTGGCTCTTGATTCAGGCTTACTAACCTCAATCATATGAGATACAAACAAGGTCATTGAACTAGCGACTCCAAATCCGCTTAGAAATCTAAAAAAGACCATCCAATACATGTTGTTTGAAAAGCCAAATCCGAATTGTCCAATGCTATATAATAATAAGCCTATTGCCATAATAGTGCTTTTTTTTCTTCTATCAGCAATAATACCCCAAATAGGGGCTCCAACCATTAAGCCGAAACTCATTGTTGCGTAGAAAAAACCAAACATATAGTCTGGAATTTCAAGGCTTCTAACAAACGCGGGAGTTACAGGATGTCCTAAGTTGTGAATAACACCTTGAATGAAGTATAAAATTATTACTGTTATAAAAGCTTTTTTCATTGTATCACCTATTATTTTCCATAATAATTATAACTTATAATTAAAAGATTTGAAAATGATATGAAAAAAATATAAAAGGGGAAAAAATTTTGCCCCTTTTATAATATTGGTAATTATTCAAATCTCTTAATCATTTTTTCAAGTTCTACGCTAAGCACTTTAGGAATATTATCGCCATAAATATTATTGTAATATTTTTTTATTAATTCTATTTCATTTATCCATTCTTCTTTATCAACTTCAAAGACTTTGTTTAAATCATCCTTTGAAATATTAAGGCCATTAAGATCTAGTTTTTTAATATCCGGTAATATACCAATAGGAGTTTCATAATAATTATTCACTCCGTCTACTCTTTCAAATATCCATTTTAAAACCCTACTGTTTTCGCCAAAACCAGGCCATAGGAATCTGCTTTTATCTTTTCTAAACCAATTTATATAAAAAATTTTAGGAAGCTTTTCTGGTGTTGTAAGTTTTGAAACTTCCTCCCAGTGATTGATATAATCGTAAATATTATAGCCAATGAAAGGTAACATAGCGAAAGGATCTCTTCTAACTTTTCCTATGTTTTCATCGATAGCTGCAGCAGTTATCTCAGAACCCATAATAGAACCGAAGAATATTCCGTGATTAAAACTGTAACTTTGATTAACCAATGGAATTGTAGAAGGTCTCCTACCTCCAAATAGTACTGCTGAAATAGGAACTGGTTCATTGTATTCTTTTGCCAGAGAAGGACAATTGGTTAAAGGCGCTGTGAATCTTGCGTTTGGATGATCAGGTCTATTATCCATACCCTTATACCAGTCTTTACCTAACCAATCGACTAAGTGGTTAGGTGCTTCATTAATTCCTTCCCACCAAACATCTCCATCATCAGTTAAAGCTACATTAGTAAATATTGTATCTGATTTTATTGATTCCATCGCAATCGGGTTGGTTTTATAAGATGTTCCAGATGTAACTCCAAAAAATCCTGCTTCCGGATTTATTGCATACATATAACCGTCTTCTTTAACTTTTAACCAAGCTATATCATCGCCTAGAGTTTCTGCCTTCCATCCTTTTAAAGAAGGAGTAATCATGGCTAGGTTTGTTTTACCGCAAGCGCTTGGAAAAGCACCTGTGATATATTTTACTTTGTTTTCAGGACTAGTTAGCTTTAGAATTAACATATGTTCAGCTAACCAACCTTCATCTTTAGCTATAGCTGAAGCAATTCTTAAGGCAAAACACTTTTTACCTAGTAAAGCATTGCCGCCGTATCCAGAACCATATGACCATATCATTCTTTCTTCCGGGAACTGAGTTATATATTTGCTCTCCATCGGTGCACAAGGCCAACTCGGGTCTTCATCTCCTGGTTTCAAAGGATAACCAACGGAATGAAGACATTTAACAAAATCTTGACCGTTATTGATTAGTTCTAGTACTTCATCGCCTGTTCTTGTCATTATGTGCATATTTAAAGCTACATAGGGACTATCAGTTATTTCTACGCCAAGACGAGACATTTCTAACCCGACTGGTCCCATCGAGAATGGAATTACATACATTGTTCTTCCTGACATACAGCCATCATATAAATTCCACATTAATGGCATTAATTCTTTTTTAGATACCCAATTATTTGTCGGACCAGCAGTTATTTCTTCAGTAGTAGAGATAAAAGTTCTCTTTTCTACTCTAGCTACATCTGAAGGATCAGATCTAAATAACAAAGATCTTGGTCTTTTTTCTGGATTCAGTTTTATTGCCTTACCATCTCGTACGACTTCTTCAGAAACTTCATCGTACTGAGACTTTTTTCCAGACCAAAATACTATTTCTTTTGGTTTTGTGTGTAGACTGATTTCATCAATCCACTCGTATAAAATTTTGTTTTTTTTCATTTCAAGCTCCTTTAATGTATTTTATTAAATAAATTGCCAAATTATAGCAATTATTTGTTATAATAGGGTGGTGAGGTGTTAAAATGGAAATAAAAAATAAGAGCATTGCATTATTAATCGATGCGGAAAATATTAGCCCAAGTTACATTGAAATAATAATTGATGAAGCAAATAAATATGGAACAATAAATTATCGGAGGGTTTATGGAGATTGGACGACTCCACAACTTAATCCTTGGAAAAATAAAATCAGCGAATTTGGTTTGACACCAGTTCAACAGTATGCATACACTTCCGGAAAGAATTCTTCCGATTTCACTTTAATAATTGATGCTATGGATATATTGTATTCGGAAAAAGTTAATAGCTTTTGTATAGTGTCAAGTGATAGTGATTTTACAAAACTAGTCACAAGATTAAGAGAAGATAACATGTTTGTTTTTGGTATGGGTGAGTCTAAGACACCAATATCATTGGTAAACTCTTGTGAGACCTTTGCATACCTTGACAAAATGTTAAAAGGTGATCAACCTGTAGAACCAACAGAAGTAGAACTTAAAGAAGATAAGAAAAAAATGCCTAAAACAACAACTAAAGTAGTTAGTTCTATTACTCCACTAAGAAGAATAAAACAAGAGTTAACAAACATAATTAATGCTAATCTAGAAGATGATGGATGGGCGTACTGGAGTTTAATAGCTCAATTATTACAGAAGAAGTTTCCAGGGTTTCATCCTAGAAATTACGGAGATAACATTAGACCTTTACAATTTTTCGAGAAAATGAAAGAGTTTGAAGTTAAAAAAGAATTAACTGTTACCTATATCAAAAACAGAAAGTAAAATAAGCCTATTTAAGGCTTTTTTTTATAATGTCTCTTCACATATGGAGAGTTCATTAGGTGTAACAACCCGGGGTAGTTTAAATCAAACTCAATTATATCTCCAATTTTATAGCTTGTGTTATTTAAATTAATAATAAGGTGATCACTACTACCGCCTATTATTTCTAACTCATTATCTCTTGGTTTTAAATTTTCAAGAATAACATCTTGTTTTCCCACAGCCAAAATGGCTCGTTTCATTAATCCTTTATCTTCAATATAAGTCTTTTCTCCAAAGGAGTTTATTGAGGTTTCTCCATCAGGGAATGAAGGTTTTGTTTTACATTCAATAATTTCAGCTTGTAGAGTAAATATGTCATGATAGAAACCGTCGATGTCAGTTGAGTAAGCAGTTTCTTTACCAAAGAAAATGCCTTCACCTATTCTTAAGGAATTTATATCCTTAGGAATCTGATTTTTGCCGAAAAGATAAAGAGAAGAAGAATTACCGCCAGAGATAAAATCTAGAGATATTTGAAAATAATCTTCAATATTATTTTTAATTTCTACTAATCTGTTAAGTATATCAAAACTTGGAATAAGTCCTCCATAACAAGTTAAGTTCGTTCCTATACCTTTTAGAATTATATTTTCTAATTCTAAGATTTCCTTAATATTTTTATTGTGTTCATAACTATAATAAAATCCTTCTCTCAGGTCTCCAAGATCGAACATTAAAATTATTTCGTGTTTTTTATTTTGCCTTTCAGCCTCTAAATTCAGAGCTTTAATGGTTTCTAGTTCGCTGTTTAAAGACAGGTTAGCATATTTAACAACATCTTTTACTTCTGATAAAGAAGGAATCCTTACTAAGTACTTTTTAGCTCTTAGTCTATGGTAAAGTTTCAAATTTTTAATTCTAGAGTCACCAATATAATCAAATCCACATTCATCGAAAATACTAGCTATTTTTTTATCACCAGCTAAAACTTTAATAACAGGCATAATATAATCTATGCCATTATTTTTTGAATATTCTATCATTTTTAGACAGTTGAATTTTAATTTTTCTAAATCGACACTAACTCTAGGATACATTATTCAATCCTCAAACTTTTCTTTAATAATAATAAAGCTGCTTTTGGGTGCTTAATACTTAACACTCCTAAAGATGCCATTATGTAATCATTATCTATCAAAGCTATTGATTTTGGCGATGGACTGAGAACTAGATCATTCTGTTTTCTCAATACATCCATAATAATATCTATTCTATTAGGAAGTCTAGTTAAAGCTCCACCGGTAGCTATTATGTATTTAACATTACTTAAATCTTTTCCTTCGGCGTAAGTAACTTTACCGCTACCATTAAACATATGTACTAGTTTTCCAGCATGACGTTTTAATGAAATTTCAAAAGCTGTTTTTGCTAAAAGTTCAGTTAATGAAATTTGATCATCATTTGGTATTGGTTTATATTCTTTCAATAAGCTATCTAGTTTTTCAACTTTTATATTTAGCTTTTTACATATGTTTTCTTTACCTATTAATTCAACAACGTTATTTTTATTTATATAGACACCCAAATCACCTTCAACCGTTCTTTTAGCAAAGGGTTCAGGAGCTATAAGTATTTTTGAAATTTCATCTTTGCCTTCTGTTACTGAATGGATATCAGTTGTAGCTCCGCCAACATCGACAGTGATTAAGTCACCCAAATACTCGTAAAGTAGTTTTGAGGCTTGCATTACAGCTCCTGGAGTT
>Ga0265294_10008665_pt1 | contig 11826 bp, 6 predicted proteins | sample MunlanPumphouse3_FD_192504 | JGI IMG/M metagenome (GOLD analysis project Ga0265294, IMG submission 192504) | Groundwater microbial communities from a municipal landfill in Southern Ontario, Canada - Pumphouse #3 | ecosystem: Environmental > Aquatic > Deep subsurface > Groundwater | place... | reverse complement strand
ATATCATAGTTCTCTAGAAAAATAATTTTCCCGCGAAACTCCGGTTTCCTTGATATCTCAACAATATCACGGATTAGATCCTGGCCGGCCTTATCGTTCGGATGTGCTTTGCCGGCAAAAATGAACTGCACCGGCATATCAGGATTATTGACGATACGGCTTAAGCGCTCGAGATCTTTAAACAGCAGATGCGCTCTCTTGTAGGTGGCAAACCTTCTGGCAAAACCAATAGTTAATGCCTGATGGTCAAGCCGATCCATTATTTCCAGTATCTGTCTGGGAGGTTCATGACGGCGAATGGATACTTTTCTAAGGCGACTTTGGAGGTAGGAGATCAACTCACTACGCAGGCCATTTCTGATATTCCAAATGCGCTCATCAGGCACTTGTTGAATTTTCTCCCAAAAGCTTTTATCCGACTGGTTATTTAGGAATTCCGGCCCGAAATACTCCCGATGAAGTTTTTGCCAAATATCGGCTGTCCAGGTTCGGTAATGTACACCATTGGTTACATAACCTATATGCAGCTCTTCGGGGTAATAACCATTCCACAGAGAGCTGAACATTTGACGTGTCACTTCTCCGTGTAAGCGACTAACGGCATTAACTTCCTGGGAAAGGCGGCAAGCCAGATTCGACATACTAAACCGCTCGTTTGGATTATCTGGTATAACTCTACCCAGGTTGATGAACTCCGACCAGCTGATATTCAAGCGTTCCGGATAATGCCCCATGTATGTGCGAATCAAGTCTTCCGTGAAGGTATCATGACCTGCGGGGACTGGAGTGTGAGTTGTAAAAAGGGTTGATGCTCTCACAACCTCTCTCGACTCCTCAAAGGTGAACCGCTTAACCTCCATTAACAATCTAATCCGCTCCAGGTTAATAAAAGCAGCATGTCCTTCGTTGCAGTGGTACACATCCGGTGTTATTCCAAGCTTGTTCAGCATTCGGATACCGGCAACGCCAAGTACCATCTCCTGTTTCAAGCGATTCTCTTCATTACCTCCATACAGATGATAGGTAATGGATCGATCGTGTGGCTGATTTGGTTCGAAATCGGTATCCATCAAATAGAGCGAAATACGACCGACCTGAGTCTTCCAGAGCCGGACATGAAGCATCCGACCGGGGAGTGCAACCTGAACCTGAATCCACTGCCCGTTTTCATCTTGAACCGGTTCGACTGGTAAGCTGGCAAATAGTTCAGGATGATCCTCTGCGATCTGATCTCCATTAATGGTGAGAACCTGGCGAAAATAGCCATAACGATATAACAGTCCGACCGCTACTAAGGGTACATTCTGATCACTGGCCTCCTTCAGGTAATCTCCTGCGAGAATACCCAGACCGCCTGAATAGATTTTCAAGCTGGAGTGCATCCCATACTCCATACTGAAATAGGCTATTTGCGGCCCCGACCTTAACTGCTTGTCGTCCAGATAATTCTTAAAATCAGCATAAACCTTCTGATATTGATCATTAAACTCTTTATCAGCCGACAATTCTTGCAGCCGAACTAATGGAATCTGCCGCATCAGCAAAATTGGGTTATGCTCCACCACCTCCCACAGATCAGGGTCAATTTGCCGGAAGAGGTCTTCAGCCTCATAATTCCAGGTCCACCAGAGGTTTTTCGAAATCTCATCCAGGCCTTGTAGCGAATCCGGGAAGCTGGACTCCACAAAGATTCTTTTCCAGGAGGGTTCGTTTGTTCGGCTTACCGGTAATGCAACAGCTGTTTGGCCTTCCGGAATCTCCTGCTCAGGTCGGTCGATATCACTGACATGAGACAAAGATGCCTTATACGCTTCGAAGTATTTCGAGAGAAGCTTATCCCAAGTTGCTTCTTTACTAACTTTAAATGCCTTGTCAACCAATGTCTGGCGGGCAGACTCATCAAGCTGTAGAAAATCATTCAGGTTCTTTTCCAGCCAAGTTACCGCTTCCGCATCCTGCACTGATCTACGGGGCAGAACAGCAGCACATGCTGTGGCCGTTTTGCTTTTAAAGGATGACACCCACAACCCAAAACCAGCCAGATCGGTTGTTAAGGTTGGTACACCAAAGGCTAGGCTTTCCAACGGCGTATAACCCCAAGGTTCATAATAGGATGGGAAAACGGTATAGTCAAGCCCAGCGAGAATCTGGTAATAGCTCAGGTTAACAATGCCATCATTACCATTCAGATAACATGGGATGAAAACTGCTTTTACCGGATCCCCTTCACCATTCATCAGGCCTTGATCAGCTAAGGCTTTAAGAATGATGTCATCCTGTGCATTATGCAGATTATGAGTGAGATAACGACTCCCTGAAGGTTCTGAATGTTCTCCGTTTATGCGGGAAGTGATACTTTTTCTAGGTCCGTAGTTATGTGCTGGCACCATGATCAAGGCAACCACCTGTTTGTTTAGATGATCGTTCCGATTGAGCCGGCCCAACGCATCAATAAATAGGTCTAGACCCTTATTCCGATATTCATACCGCCCGCTGGTCCCGATGAAAACCGTATCCTGATCCAGAGAATAACCCAACACGGCCTCCACTACTTTCCGCATCTGCTGGCGCGCAAGATTTCGTGCAGCCTGGAGTTCATTACGATCCGGAACCAGATCCGGATCAAAACCATTAGGAGTTATGACATCTGGTCGCTTAGTCAGCAGCTGCTCACATTCATCGGCTGTAATGCTACTAACCGTGGTAAATTGATTAGCCGTAATTGCCGAGAGTTTCTCAAGTGAGTGTTTAGCTGTGACATTCAAGCGATTGGACATTTCATCGCCATTATATTCCGACAATTTCTCATAAAGGGGTAATCCATTGCCGGATATTGAGCGGCCCACAGTGGTAGCATGGGTTGTAAAAACGGTTCCAATATAGGGAGCCTCCTTTTCCAGATACAGAATCCCCATGCCGGTCATCCATTCGTGGAATTGAGCAACGACCTGGTCGTATCGGTAATACTCAATGAAACTCTTGATTATCAATCCTGAAGCATACCCAAAAAGTACTGACTCCACATAGTCCCAACCTCCGGTCAGGGAATCCAGCTTATAATCCTCCCAGGCTTTGCTGAAAATCTCATTTTTATGGCTGATCAGTGGAGTAAAATCAATGATCAGGGCAATTGGTTTTCCTGGGATGTTCCATCGGCCTGTTCTGAAACGAAGGCCGGCAGCATACGCTTGCTCCTTCCATCCCAGGAAGAGTTTTTCATCCTCGATAAACTCAGGATTTTCATGCTCCTCTCTCCAGATATCGGGACCTATTACGACATAATGCTCGCCATACTTTTTTTGGACTTCCTGGCATTTTGTCTTGAGTACCGTGTGGATTCCGCCAACCTTATTACAAACTTCCCAGCTTACCTCAAATAATATTTCCGGTGTATTGTTCTTTTCGTATTCTGTCATAATCAATTTTCCTAAAGAATCCAGCGAATGTAGTGTTATTTTCCCTTTCTCTTGGCTGGACTTGGGCTTGGTTTAGGGTTCTCCGTTTCGGTCTGAACGGGGTCCTTTTTCTGAAGAATTTTTTTCTCGTGATTCCTCTTTTTACGGAGCATCCGTAGCGCAAGCTCATATTCGCCCAAAGCCTCATCGAGTGTCGGGCCAACAAGCTCTTCAAGTGGTATACCCTTGTATTTCAGTCGATTCGATTGCTTTTCGATTCTCATGATAAAATCCGTTAAAACGTTCATATAATTGATAAACGCATCGTATGGATTGTTATATGGATTGAAGTAGTTGTGAACAGACTGGTCAGAGAACATCTTAGTCGACATATAGTAGAAATGATCGCTAGCTTGCAGATAAGCCCAATCCCGAATTAGGTTTTCATCCTGAGTCTGACTAACGAGAGCGGTCATGGAGTATAGTTTATTGAAAGCCTCCTTCTGCATTTCGTTACCCAGCCAGGCCGACAGGTCACGTTCTTCATCCGCCCAAGAGCTAGGGTATGGAACAGAGAGAGGAGCTACCGGTTGATATTTGGAAGCAATATCCGAGGGAGTTGTGAACCCAAGACCGGGGTGAGCTAACACTCGTTCGACCAAGGTTTGAAGGAACTGATGAATACCAGACTCTACCGGTTGATGCTCGCCGAAGGTTTCGTAGTCCATAAACAGGTTTACAAACTTCTCCTCTTCCGGCAGTGAAGCAAGCCATTCCAGGTACTTATCTGCAGTAAGCGGCCATTCCGACCAGGATCGGTCGTTAAAGCGGAAGGCAATATCATCACTTAACTTGTAGTTTCTTAACAACACTTTCAACTTTGGAGTTAAGACGTTATAGTACATGTAATTGGGACTCTTCCATCCGAGAGCGTGTTTAGCTCCTTCGGCCAACATCGCCTTGAAGCCCATTTTGTGCACCATTTCCCCCACGGCATCGGAATAGACTAGCTCCGTGTTACGGAATACTTGTGGATCTTTTCCGAACAACGAGCGAATTTTCTCGCGATGGAGGTTAACTTGGCTTTTAAATTCATCTGGATTAGACAGGGCCACGAGGGAGTGGGAGTAGGTTTCGGACAGAAACTCAACCTGACCGGTATCAGCGAGTTTTTTGAATCCCTCGATGACTTCCGGAGCATAAAGCTCGAGCTGCTCAAGAAGAATTCCCGTCATAGAAAAAGTAATTTTAAACTGCCCTTTACTCTCCTGGATCAGCTTCAAAAGCAGTTCGTTCGTAGGAAGATAAGAACGAAGAGCTACTTTTTTTAGAATATGCTTGTTCAGGTAATCATCATAATAATAATGATCGTGCCCCACATTGAAGAACCGATAGTGTTTCAGCCTGAATGGCTGATGGACCTGAAAATAGAAGCAAATATTTTTCATATGACTTATTTTCTGGATTTCAATACGTTGGAATAATGCTTTTTGACTTCAAGGGCCGACTCTTCCCATTTCAGCTTATCCACTTCAGCCCGACCGTGTTGCCTAAAGAATTCTGAGAGTGAAGGATAGGAAATCAGTCCATAAATGGCATCGGCCATGGCATCCACATCCCAGAAGTCGATTTTGATCGCATGCTTTAATATTTCGGAAACTCCTGATTGTTTGGATATGATAACCGGCACATTGGACCGCATGGCTTCCAGTGGACTGATTCCGAAGGGCTCTGAAACTGAAGGCATGACGTAAACATCCGAAAGAGCAAACATTTGGTCCACATCAGGCCCTTTTAGGAAATCCGTAAAATGGAATTTCTCCATGATCCCCAGTCGAGCAGCCCTACGGATCATTTTCCTCAAAAGGTCACCACTTCCAGCCATAACAAAGCGAGCCTTATCCGTATGTTTAAGGACTTTACTAGCTGCTTCAATAAAGTATTCAGGGCCCTTTTGATACGTTATCCGGCCAAGAAAGGTGACAATCTTTTCATCCAAAACTTTTTTAACTGGCTGATATTCTACTGGTTCACCGGGCTCCACGGCATTATAAACCGTAACTACCTTCGACGCCGGAATTCCATATTTATTGATCACCGTGTTACGGGTCAGGTTACTGACGGCAATTATCAGATCGGCTGCCTCCATACCTGATTTTTCGATATCAAACACAATTGTGTTGTAGTTTTCTCCCGTGCGGTCAAATTCTGTAGCATGCACATGGATAACCAATGGTTTACCTGATGCCTTTTTGGCGGCTATTCCGGCCGGATAAGCCAGCCAATCGTGAGCGTGTATCAGATCAAACTGTTCTTCCTGGGCTATTTCTGAGGCCACCAGGGAATAATTTGAGACCTCTTGCAGCAGTTCAGGCCCGTATTTTCCGGTAAAATTGATCGTACCGACCGTTTCAGTCAGGATAGCTGAGCCAGGAATATTTCGGGTAAATGGTTCGGCCCAAGCATAATCTTTATGTGCAATACGCTCTCTGATAAAGCTTTCGAACTCCTCAGGGCTAAGATAAGGTACCAGTCGGCTACCCACTTCGATATAGGTCATACTGTAGGGAGAATTCTGACTACTGCCATCCTTACTAATCTGTTTATCTGCGGCAATCAGGTATTGTCGTCTCTTCACCGGCACCTGGGATGCACCAATCACCTTAATAAGTGACTGATCCTCATCTCCATAAGATTTTGGAACAACGAAGACAATATCCAGATCATGATAGGCCAATCCCTTTGTCAGCCCGTAGCAGGCTGTACCCAGCCCTCCACTGATATGAGGAGGGAATTCCCATCCGAACATGAGTACTCGCATAGATCAGATTTTTTTTAATAAAAGCTGGATTCTCAGAATTTCAGCTACACTTGATGCAAAAGAAACAGCCCCGGCTGGTTGATGAGGCGGATTGCCGTCATACACTTCTGATATAGTACCCAGACCATGTTCTAAGGCATCCTCTTCAAAACTTCTTATCAGAGTCTGTATAAAATGCTTCCCACTCTTTCCATACAACCTGAGCCATCCTTCGGCAAAGTGTCCCATCAGCCAGGGCCAGACTGTACCCTGGTGGTAGGCTAGGTCTCTATTGCGATGGTCTCCCTCGAAGAAGCCATGAAAACTCTCATGTCTGGGCGATAAAGTTCTCAGGCCTTTCGGCGTAAGCAACTCACCTTGAACTAGTTCGAGAACCGCTTGCTTTTGTTCATCTTGGAGCGGCGAATAGGGTAACGAGGTTGCAAAGATTTGGTTTGGACGGACATCCCAGTTGGCCTCACCCTGATGGACATAGTCAGCCAGATATTTCCGTTCCGTATCCCAGAAAACTTCGATAAAACTATTTTTTATCATTTCTGGAAGGTGTCCCCATTCGGCAAGGAAAGCATCATCACCGGATTTTTCAGCTAGTTCAACTGCAAAGCATACAGCGTTATACCAAAGAGCATTGATTTCGACCACCAAACCAGGTCGATGGGTCACAGGTACCCCATCTACGTAGGAATTCATCCAGGTGAGGGCTATGCTAGGCAAAAACGCTTCAATCAGTCCGTTATCCAACATCCTTATCCCCTTGTTCTTACCCATGCGATAGGCCTGAAGGATTTCTCTCAAACGGTTGCCGCAAACATTCCAGATATTATCGTGATCTCCGGTGTGGACGACATATTGTTGCATAGCCCAAATCATCCAGAGCGCACTGTCTGCATTCCGGTAGATAGGATGATTCCGGTCTGGCGAATGGTTCGGAAACTGTCCGTTCCGGGTCATACTGGCCATATTTTTGGCGATCGTAATAAACCTACTCTTATCTCCCGTCGTAAGCGTCAATCCCGGCAAGGCGATCCAGCAGTAGCGCCCCCACGAGCCAAACCAGTGGTATCCTGCCAATATTTCCGGACTGTTATTTCTCTCTTGGATAAAAGAGCTTGCAGTATCGAGGAGCACATCCTCAAAGGTATCTCGGATATGTCTTTTATTCGCTTGTAGGGTAAACCGCCGCTTTAAACCACTCGGAGCAATCTCATCCAGCCCGGCTGACATAATTATGCTCTCCCCTTTCCGTATGGGTATCTCAAAATACCCAGGAACCACCAAGTCTTCCCTGAAATCATATCCGCGCTTCTCCTCTTTCAGGTATTCAATCTGGTAATACCAATCCGGAGTTGGAACAAAGTCCGCCTTTTTCGAGACCTGGATATAGAGTTTCGGGTAGTTTGTGTAAAGCTGAGCTGCGATACCATTAGCCACCGGCTCCGCCTGCTTATTGGCCCACAGGTTGGATTTACTTAGGGAATGAATGCTTCTAAAGGCCAAAAATGGTTTGATTCTCAATAATGTAGGACTATGGGCTTCCTGGAGATAGTACCGAACCATAACCCGGGCTGTTTGGTCATCCAGCAGGATCTCCTTATGGAGAACTACCCCACCAACCCGGTACACCAGTTTCCATAGCGGATCCAGCTCAAACCAGCGCGCGTATTTATGACCTTTGGGATAGTACTCAGTTGGATACTTATGAATCCCCAGGTTGAACTCCTGATCGTGCTGGATAACAGTTTCATTCAGAGAGGAAAGCAAGACATGACGTCCCCCATCAATGGATTCAATCGGTGCTACGAGCAATCCATGGTATTTTCTTGTGTTGCAATTGATGATGGTAGAGCTGGCATAGGAACCCGTTCTGTTGGCCAGGATCACCTCTTTGGCGAGGCTATACTCTAAATTAATCAGTTGCGTCTTGTCAAATTGCAGAAAACTCATAGTTATTGGTTTTGGTTTTGATGGAATCTGTCTGTTAAGTTAGCAATAATTAACAAATGAAAAGCCGGTTTGTTCCGTAGTAAAAATCCTTTAACTTTGCCCTACATAATTTTAACATTTATAGAAATGGCTTACGTTATTACAGACGACTGTACCGCATGTGGCACCTGTATTGATGAGTGCCCTGTTGAAGCAATTTCCGAAGGGGACATTTATGTAATCAATCCAGACGAGTGCACAGATTGTGGTGCATGCGCTGAAGTATGCCCGGTTGAAGCCATTCATCCGGCTTAATGGCATTTTTAAAGGCAAAAAGCCGGTCTGACGAGACCGGCTTTTTTTGTTACTCTCTGACTCTCCTGATAGAATCCAGCAGGGTCCCGTCAACCCACTTCACCACCGCAACAATTTCATCCTCAAATTCAGGCTTTTCAGGCTTCCCGCAGAGCGCAACCGCCTCTTCATAAAGTTCGTTTATTGTTCTGATTGGCAGACCTTTACCTTCTACAGCCGTTAGAAGATCCTCCCTTAGCGGATTGATGGCTATACCTCGCTCCGTCACGATCACATCGATCAGTTCACCAGGCCCACAAAGGGTAGTAACCTGGTCCACAATTATCGGAATTCTATCCCGGAATAGAGGTATTGGCAAAATGACCGTCTTGGAAAAGAGGCAATTTTGCCATCCACCAATTCCATGCAAAAGGTATCCATCGGAGTGGGTCACCACGTTAGCGTTGAAATTCAGATCGATCTCGGTAGCTCCCAGAATAGCCACATCCACCATTCCAGCAAAGTTTCCTTTGCCGTGATAATTGTAGCTGGTAAACGGACTAGTAGCGACATGTCTTGGATTGTCAGCCATCGACTTCACTCCGTGAAGGTCGAAAGTCTGACCATCAAGAATATAGTCGATATACCCCTCCTCTAACATTTTAACCAGGTAGAGGTTACTGCCGCCACGAGCAAAGCGGGCCCGTATTCCCTTTTCCTTCATAATCTGATGAAAGAAATCTCCTACAGCCAGGGAAGTGCCTCCGGCCCCTGATTGGAATGAGAATCCCTCATGTATGATTCCGGTAGCTTCACAAAACCGGGCCGTCAACTCGGCTATCAGAAGCCGGTCGGGGCTTTTGGTAATCTGGGTGGTTCCGGATACGATCTTCTCTGGGATTCCGATCTGGTCCATCAACACGGTGCAATCCACATAATTTCCCTGGATTTGCCAGGGAACACAGGGGAATGGGATAAGATTATCTGTCACCACAATAACCCGGTCGGCATATTGCGAATCCGCCAGGGCAAAACCTATGGATCCACTGGTTGAGGTTCCGAACAATCCGTTGGCATTGCCGAAAGGATCGGCACAGGCGGCTCCGATGACGGTGATATCGATTTTCAGGTCGCCATCCTGAATAGCCTGGTATCGCCCTCCGTGTGAGCGTAATACGGCCATACCTTTCATGCGACCCTGGGAAGTAAATCGACCTAACGGTCCGTTCATGCTACCCTCTATCCTGCTGATAGTACCATCCTCCAGATATTGGATAAGGTGCTCATGACAGGGGAAAGAAGCCGATGGAGCCCACACCAGATCCCGTATGCCTAAGTCATGGGCAATATCAAAAATCTGATTGGCAAGCAGATCCCCATCACGAAAATGATGATGAGTTGAGATGGTCATCCCGTCTTTCAATCCACACTTAACGAGGGCTTCCCGTAGTGACCCGACCAGCTTATTCCCATCGGCAGGATAATCCGCACAGGAGGGAATCGATGGCCCATACTTCTTGCCTTCCGGTTTATACTGGCCCACTCCCTGATAAGGGATAGCCTTTTTCCCGTTGATTTCGCACGGCACCTCGCGTCCGGCTGCATTGATAGTCAGTTGATCATATTTTTTTGTCATACCCGTATTCCTGTTAGATCGTTTCACTCCATTGTCAAATGCCAGTTGTCAGGCAACAAGCCCTGTTGAACAGCTTGTCCAATGACTCTCTCCGCACGCTTAACTACTGGTGGGTCAATCATTTTAGATCCCAAAGCAACTACGCCAAGTCCTTTCTTCCGGGCTTCCATAAAAGCTAAAACGATTCGTTTTGCTTTTTCAATCTCTTCGGCAGTGGGGGCAAAGCCTTCCTGAATGACCCGGATTTGTCTGGGGTGGATACACCCCATGCCATCAAAGCCCAATGATTTCGATTTCAGCACATTAGCTTTCAATCCTTCCATATCTTCCACATCAGAAAAGACTGAATCAATCGCCTGAATTCCGGCAGCTTTACAGGCATTAACCAGGGCATGCCGGGCATATAGTGATTCAGCTCCCTCGGGTGTTCTTACGACTCCCAGATCGGCTGTAAAGTCTTCCAGTCCGATAGCCATAGCGACCACCGAATGGGTTGCAGTAGCGATAGCGTACGCCCTCTCGATTCCCAGCGCACTTTCAATAATTGGCATAATCCAGATTTCACGATCTATTTCGTACGTCTGGCACAATTGCCTGATCTTTTCATCTACAGCAATTACAGCATCAGGACTTTCGCATTTGGGCAATAATATCAGATCTACCCCATGCGGCACGATCCAGTTGAGGTCGTCAATTCCGACGGCTCCCTGGTTAATGCGGACCATTTTTTCTGAGTGTCCGAAATTCAGAGAGCGCAGGGCATTTCTAACGAGCATACGGGCTTCAGGCTTCTTATCTGGGGCTACGGCATCTTCAAGATCGAGAATCAATCCATCAGGCCTGTGGAGGTAGGCATTGATCATCAAACTAGGGGAATTGCCTGGCAGATAAAGTCTTGAACAGCGTCGGCGGTCGCGGGTTGATGGAGCTGATCCAGGATAAGCCAACGGGGATAACAGCTCATCTTTGACATCGGACAATTGCCGTACGGCAGCCTCCAGCCTGGCATCAATGACCCAGGGAAGGGCTCCGCTGTCATGCAGGGATACCCTGGCATTTTGAATAGTAAAATGATCCATGGCCCGCTGAATCTGAGCGATCATCCCACGTCCATATAAGGCTTTAACTTTACTAACCAGTTCAATCTCGATTCCACCCTGCCGGGTGGGTTCAATCATCACCTGGCAATCCGACCTGATGCGGCCGCCGTAATTCCCTGCCGTTACAATTTTCATTCTGAATAATACTACTGATTGCTACCGTTTCAGACAAAGATACTCTTAAAATGAAAAAGTCCCCGGAGTTCGGGGACTTTTCATAAAACCTTGATATAATGAATTTTACATCATAAAACTCAAAAGGATACCAGCTGCGACGGCACTTCCGATGACCCCGGCCACGTTTGGACCCATGGCATGCATGAGTAGATGGTTTGATGGGTCAGCTTTCAGACCTTCTGCCTGTGAAACCCGAGCTGCATCTGGTACTGCTGATACACCGGCAGAGCCGATCAAAGGGTTGACACGATTCTCAGGTTTCAGGAACAGGTTCATCAGCTTAGCGAACAGGATTCCACAGGCTGTGGCAACGAGGAAGGAAAAGGCACCCAATCCAAAGATCAGGAGTGATTTGCCTGTCAGGAATACATCCGCCTGAGTTGAAGCACCCACTGTTAAACCGATCAGAATGGTAACGATATCAATCAATGAATTTCTTGCTGTATCGGCCAATCGACGAGTTACGCCACTCTCTTTCAA
>Ga0265294_10008664_pt1 | contig 11827 bp, 9 predicted proteins | sample MunlanPumphouse3_FD_192504 | JGI IMG/M metagenome (GOLD analysis project Ga0265294, IMG submission 192504) | Groundwater microbial communities from a municipal landfill in Southern Ontario, Canada - Pumphouse #3 | ecosystem: Environmental > Aquatic > Deep subsurface > Groundwater | place... | reverse complement strand
TGTGGTTATTGCCTTTCTAAAAACGTCTAGCGTTAGGAGGTAAATACTAATCCACAGCGTCTGTGAAAATTATAGCATTAAGTCCTTGGAGAGGGACTATAAACACTACTACTTAATAATACGAGGAGGTAAAAGGATGAGTGAAAGTATTAAAAGTCTGGGTTTAATGGGAAGCCCATTTCGCGTAATGGCAGGTTTGGATTCTGTATATGGTTACGATTTAGCTGTTAATGAAACTGTAAATGCGATTATGAAGCATTGTAACGCAGAGGACCTAACTTTTTTTTGCGAACCTATGCAGTACCAGGAGATGTCTGTCGAACGCAAATATAAAACATTAAAACGTAAAGATATGACACAAATACATCTACATACCTATTCTGAATATGATATTTTACAAAGACAGGATAAGGTGAGTTTGGATATTCTGCATAATGTGGGGAGTGAGTTCATACCGCTTCTGTATTTCAGGGATCACTTTAGCGAACAAGCATTTCCCATAACATATACAATACATGGCGCAAGTTATCCAAACTATATTGAAAGTTTTTATTTAATGAAATTAATGGTTCCCTTTCGTCCTTATGATTCTTTGATTTGCACTTCGAAATCTGTGAAATATGCTGTTAAGCGGATGCTGGAAAACATTAGCGACACGTTACAGCGGACCCATCATGTACACTTAGAATACCATGGAAGGCTTGATGTTGTTCCTCTAGGGGTAGATACCGAGGTTTTTTGTCCTCGCGATAAACATGAGATGAGAAAAATGTTTGATATCAGGGAAGATGCTTTTGTATTGCTGTGGGTGGGACGATTCTCTGCGTATGACAAAGCTGATTTGTTGCCAATGATCATTATGTTGAAACGCTTATTGGCGAAGAATCCAAAAAAGGATATGCTTTTGGTTCTGGCAGGGCATGACAGAGCATCGAATCAATTTGTACCTGCGATACAGACCTATTTGAGTGAACATGGTGTTGGAGATCATGTTCAGATAATTCTTGACAACAATTTAGAAAATAGGAACCGCTTATTTTCTGCAGCGGATGTATTTATATCTCCAATTGACAATTTGCAAGAAACATTTGGCATTACGCCGATTGAAGCAATGGCATGTGGTGTACCACAGGTAGTGTCAGACTGGGATGGATATAAAGACACTGTTGTGGATCAGGTTACGGGTTATCGCATACCGACCTATTGGGTAAATTGCGATGCTGATATTAAGGATGCAGCATTTGTGCCTGCTGAGACAAGCCATAAGAGTGCATTGCAGCATCTAATGTTAGGGCAATCAGTTGCGGTTGATTTGATTTTATTCGAAAGAGCAATACAAAATTTGTATGACCATCCTGAGGAGCGTCTGAAGCTTTCAGAGCAATCCGTAAGGATAGCACGTGAAAAGTTCAGCTGGCCAGTAATTATTCATCAGTATGAAGACTTATGGCGCGAGCTAAAAGGAATACATGCTTGCTCAAACTGGCAATCCAAGCGCGATCAATATGATTTTTTACGTCCAATTTACTGTGATGCATTCTCTGAATACCCGACTACATTTCTTGATGATACAATTTGTGTGAAAATCACGGTAGAAGGAAAGGATTTGCTTGTTAAAAAAATACCAATGCCTTGGCATTATTCGCTGGAAAAGCACCTGCAGGAGGCAGATTGTGCTTTGATAATTTTACAGGATATTAACAATAGCGGGAACACAGGAATGTCATTGAATGCTTTATACAATAAATATAAAAATATAAATATAAATATATTACGGCGAAGCTTTATGTGGCTTTTAAAGCACGGATTTACTTATTTTACCAAGCGAGGTGCATAATTTAATGAAGAATGCTATTAAAAAATATACATTATTGGATTATATACGAATTCCATTTAAACATGCACCGTTATTATGCTGTGTGTGTTTCATTCAAGTTATTATTACAGCAATAATTCCAACATTACAGATTTTAGTGAACGCAAACTTTATAAATAAAACAATATTATATTTTAACGGCCGAGTAGAGATTTCTGCGGTACGCTTACAGTTTGCTTTTGTTGTTTTATTAATTGCATATCAATGGCTTTCTGGAATATTTATAAGCAAACAATGGCTGCGTATTGAATTAAGGCTTTTACAAACGCTACGCGTGCAATTATTAGAAAAGCAAGCCCGACTAGAGTATAAACATATGGAAAACCCTAAAATCCATGATTTAATTTCAAGGGTGTGCGGTGAACCAGAGAAACGTTTTCTGCAATCTTTACAGCTGTTGATGAATAGCTTTTCCCTGATTATTAGGATCATCGGTGTAATTGCTATCATATTAACGCACGTATGGTGGGCTGCCATTGTAATCCTAGTTTTTTCACTGCCTATGTTTTATATAGCGTTTAAAGGCAGCAAAAATTCATATGAGGTCGGAAAAGAAGTAAGTCAGAATAAAAGACGACATGAATATCTATCGCAGTTACTTACTGGGCGTGATGCAGCTGATGAGCGCAGCTTGTTTAAATACACGGATTTTGTAACTGAAAAATGGGATAAGCATTATGAAACGGCTAGGCAGCTTGAATTTAAAACTAAGAAAAAATGGTTTATTAAGTTGGAATCTAGCAGCGTGGCTACTGCATTTGTTTCTATAGCTATTATAGCAGTTTTGTTAAATCCTGTCATTGTAGGTGAAATTTCATTCGGTATATTTGCGTCTTTGATCCAAGCTTGTTTCAGCATTGTTCAAATTATGTCTTGGGATATGAATGGCTATGTGGATGGATTGGTTATTGCAAATGAATATATAAAAGAATATACAAAGTTTATGCAGTTAAGTGAGGAAAATGATGTATTAACAGTACCATCATCGCCATTTGATTTTAAATTGTTGGAGTTGGACAATGTCAGTTTTAAGTATCCAGGTACGGATACATATATACTTAAAAATTTATCACTAAAGATTGAAAATGGAAAACAATATGCATTTGTAGGGAAAAACGGCGCTGGTAAAACGACAGTAGTTAAATTGATAACTGGGTTATATAGCTCCTATGAAGGCTCCATTCGAATTAATGGAAAGGACATTCGTGACTTCAGCCATAAAGAGTTGAAGTCCATGTATTCTGCAATTTTTCAGGATTATGCACGATATGGAATTACAATGCGGGAAAACATTCGAATCGGAAATATTAATTATGAAGATGATCAGTTACATATTAATGAGCGATTAGAACTCCTTGGCTTAGATGATCTGGCAGAGAAGTTGCCGGGAGGACTGGACTGCGTCTTGGGGCGGATGACAGAAGAAGGGCAGGATATTTCGGGCGGTCAATGGCAGCGAATTGCAATTGCGCGTTCTATGGTAAGCGTGTCACCCGTAAAAATTCTGGACGAGCCAACTGCTGCTCTGGATCCGGTTGCAGAAAGCGATATATATCAAAAATTTAGCCATATCATGTCCAATCAAACCACGATTTTTATCAGCCATCGATTGGGCTCTACAAAACTGGCAGATATTATATATGTTTTTGATGATGGAAAAGTCATTGAACAGGGTACACATCAATATCTGATGGACCAAAAAGCAACTTATTATGAAATGTATGAAAACCAGGTGGGGTGGTACAGATGAAAAGAAAATCGTTTATTTATATAGCGCTTAAGCTTTTTAAAATATCTTTTTCGGCAGCGCCAATCCATTATAGCATATACATTATCTTTGTTATACTGAATGGATTATCAAGCGCTTTTTTAACCCTTGCATTACAAATGTTTTTTGATGAAATTGAATTGGGGATTAAAGGAAAAAGCATAACCGCAGATATCATTACTATGCTTATTTTAGTGGGTATGGTTATTGTTGGTAGCCATATTATAAACGGGATAGATAATTTTTTAAGTGAAGCATTGGGTGAAAAAGTCAAACGGAAATATACTGAAAAAATTATTGAAAAATCAGCGCAGCTTGATCCTATCCTGTTTGAATCTCATGAATTTCTCGACACAATGAATAAAGCGCATAGCGGCATGCTTAACGCCTATTACTTCCTTGGTGTTTCCATGGTAATTTTTATTTATTATTTGCCTTATATTATCTTTATGAGTATCTACTTGTTTAATCTAAATCCGATGTTGGCATTGATACTTTTATTGGCTTTTATTCCAACCATGCTTTCTCAGATTATCCGTACAGGGATTTTTTCTAAAATGGAAGATAAAGTTGCTCCGATAAGAAGAACTTACTGGCACTATACTGATGCGATTTGTGGTATTTCCTACTTTAAAGAGACAAGGTTATTGGGGATTTACGGGTTTTTAAAAGGGAAATTGGTGGGCACTATACTTCGTCTCCAGGACGCAACCTGGGATACGCAAAAAAAGTCAAGGCAGTTAGAAGCTATAACCAAAACATTAACTCTCCTTGGATATGGAGGTGTATTAATTTTACTGGTTTACGCAGTTCTTAAGCAAGATATAAGTATTGGTGCGTTTGCTGCAGTGTTTGCATCCATTGGGACTATGTTTGACACAATGAATGAAGCAATATGTATTCATATTAATAATGCGTCCCATAGCCTTGGGTCTGTACGTAATTTCGTAGATTTTATTGAGTATCCAGTTATTGAACGACCGGAATACCAAATTTCACGAAATGCAGGGATTGTCGTAGAAAATATTACTTTTCAATATCCAGGGTCCAGTTATAAGGCTTTGGATTCTGTGAATTTCAAGATATCTCCTGGAGAAACGATTGCGATTGTTGGTGAAAATGGGTCAGGGAAAACTACGCTGGGGCGGATCTTGGTGGGCTTATTTGATCCTACAGAAGGGCAAGTGTTGTTAGGGGGTAAAAATATAGCGGATGTAAACCGTGACGCAGCGTTTGAAGGGGTTTCGGCTGTATTTCAGAAATATCAAAAGTATCAGATGACTCTGCGAGATAATGTACATATCAGTAACACAACGTTTGATACAGACGAAAACAACATTAAAGACGCACTTAGTAAATCTGGCCTTAATATAACAGATCAAAGTTTTACTGACGGTTTGCATACTATGCTTTCAAGAGAGTTTGATGGTGTTGAGCTATCAGGCGGACAATGGCAGCGGGTTGCAATTGCACGGGGATATTACCGAAGTCATGAAATTATTCTTCTTGATGAACCAACTGCGGCTGTAGATCCAATAGAAGAGTCAAATATATACAGACAGTTTGCGGAGTTATCTAAGAATAAAACCGCGATACTTATTACACATCGTTTGGGTTCAACTAAACTGGCAGACAGAATCTTAGTTTTATCACAAGGGAAATTAGTTGAATCAGGCACCCATGAGGAACTAATGAATCAAAATAAGGTGTATGCACAAATGTATATTGCACAGAGTCAATGGTATGAATAGATAAAATAGAATGTGACTATGAAATGCTTTCACAATTAGAGATATAAATATAAATGATTTTTATGAATATCAATGAAAGGGAAAATATAACAATGAACAATTTTAAATTGCATAATGAAGCAAAAATTATATTTAATAATAAGATTTATTTATATAAAGAAATTCGCAGGCAGATGGATATTTATCAATCTGCATTGTCTGGAATTGGGTCCGCTGCTGTGATGGTTGATCGTTCAGTTGAATTATTAATTTTGCTTATGGCAATGTTAGAATCAGGTATTACATTTTTACCGATAGACCATAGTAATGCTGTAAACAGAACAAATTATATGCTGCAAGACAGCCAGATGGAAGTAGTAATTACAAATGAAAAATACTATGATACATTAGAATATCCCAATAAGATCATATTTGAGCACTTAAAAGAAGGCAAACTGCCTGAACCTTCTGGTGGTAGCGATAGTATTGCCTATATTCTTTATACCTCAGGATCAACGGGAATTCCCAAAGGTATTATGGTATCATGGAGTGCTTTGGAAAACTTCATGGAAGGTGTTTCAGAAGTGGTTCCTCTTTCACCGGGAAAAAAGATTGCATGCTTAACAACAGTTTCTTTTGATATTTTCCTGCTTGAAAGTGTTGTTGCACTTTGCAAGGGTCTTACTGTAATTTTGGCGAATGAAGAAGAGCAAAAAAGCCCTAGACATATGGTACGGCTGATTAAAAGAGAAAAAGCAGAGATTCTTCAAATGACGCCGTCCAGACTGCAGTTGCTTTTCCATGCTGATGATACCTTGGATTTCTTGAAAAATATTCAGATCATCATGCTGGGCGGTGAGCAACTCCCCTTAGAGATGCTCCAACGGCTTCAGCGCAATTCAAAAGTAGAGATATATAATATGTATGGTCCAACTGAAACAACAATATGGTCAAGTATCGCGTATCTCACAAAAAGCAAATCTGTTCATATTGGACTTCCGATCAAGAATACGGATATTTATATACTTGATGAAAACCATCATATTGTTTTGGATGGCACTGTTGGGGAAATTGCAATTTCAGGTCAAGGATTGTCACTGGGCTATGTGAACCTTGAAACAGAGACAAAAGAAAAGTTTATTTTTCTGCCAGAGGCTAATAAGAAAGTTTATCTTACAGGTGATCTTGGTAGTATTTCCAAGGACCATTTTCTACACTATGTAGGTCGTGTTGACAACCAGATTAAATTACGCGGGTACAGAATTGAACTTGAAGAAATTGAAACTGTTTTAAATGGATTTGATACAATCGAACAGGCTGTTGTAACAGTGGAAGAAGGAAAGCAAGCCAATAGATTAATAGCTTTTTATGTCGCACAAAAAGATGTGGACAGGCAACAGTTAACAGATTGGCTTAAATCCAGACTGCCTGATTATATGTTGCCCGCTTGTTATATCCGTATAACTCAGTTTCCGTTGACATTAAACGGCAAGATTGACAGGAAGCAGTTGCGGGTAAACGACCTACTGCCTCAAACAAACGAACCCGATCTGTTAGTTGAGGAAAATTCTGAGGTTGCGAGCAAGGTTATTTCGCTTATATCAGAAATGACAAATGTCAAAAACAATAGTATCACATGTAAGACTACATTGACAGAACTGGGTATTGATTCTATAACATTTATTAAATTGATAGTCAATTTAGAAGAAATGTTCGGTTTTGAATTTAATGATCAGATGCTACTGTTTACTGCGTTTCCAAATATACAAACAATGATTGATTACGTAGAAGAAAACATAGCATTATGATTGAAGTATATATACTTGAAGCGGAAACGAATACAACAGATAACACTAGCTTCAAAAATCTACTGCGCTGTATTTCTGATGATAAATTAAACAAAATAACAAATATGCGAAATGATATGGATAAAAAGCTAACCGTATTTGCTGATATTTTAATTCGCATCGTGGCGAGCCAAAGAATTTTTCTGTCTAACCGTAATTTGTTTTTCCAGAAAGATTTGTATGGGAAGCCGTATTTATTATCCTATCCAGACTTTCAGTATAATATATCGCATACGCGAAACGCAGTTGCTGTAACGTTTTCAAACAAACCGATTGGAATTGATATTGAAAAAATCCGTCAGCCTGATCAACAAATAGTCAAACGTTTTTTTACACCAGATGAAAATAGGTATATAATGCAATCAAACAATTTTGCAGTGCGTTTTTTTGAGATATGGACAAAAAAAGAAGCTCATATAAAACATGACGGGCGAGGTCTTTCAATACCTCTGGATTCGTTTAGTGTACTTGTGAACAGGGAGAAATATTATACATATAAATTTAAAGATTATATCGTAGCATTATATAGAGAAAATTTATACGATAAAATAACAGTTCGCCACTTGGAGGAAGATGATTTGTATAAACAGGCAAAATTACTTGATTATCTTAGTTGAATAGGAGTAGTTACATGTGGGACATTCTTGATGAAGGATCGAATAAAGAATTGTTTATGTTGCGTAACGGTAACGTATATTATTTATCTGATAAGCCCCAGGATGAACAAGAAAATGCAGTCCGAGTTATCAAAGGAAAAATTAATTCCTACAACATTCTTTTACTCTGCTTAGACAAGGCTGTAAATATGGGGACAATGGGCATATTGGAAGGTGAAAAAATATCATTGGCATTTGACTACGCTATGGATAATATTTTGCCGATTATCTCGATTGTAGCTTCTGGCGGCGTTAGGGTTAATGAAGGGACAACAGCGCTGATGCAAATGGTGAAAACTGCTGCTGCTGCTAAAAAATACAGTGACAACGGTATGCTGCACATAGCTGTAATAACTAATCCTACTTTAGGCGGTGTCAGTGCAAGCTTTATATCCTTGGCTGATATTATTATTGCAGAACCGGGCGTAATTTTTGGTTTTACAGGGAAACGTATTATTCAAGAAACGACACATGAAGAGCTTCCGGATGATTTTCAAACGGCGGAATATGCCAAACGTCATGGAATGGTAGATATCATCGCAGACATGAAAGACATAAAGTACACATTGGCAGAATTATTGAGATTTCACAGAAAAATATGTACAAATAAGGATAAAATAAATGATGTACAGTTTAGAAATATTAAATCATAATAGGCGTCCAAATGCGTTAGATTATATTCGTTATATCTTTCCCGACTTTATGGAGCTAAGTGGTGATAGGCTGTTTGGTGATGATCAAGCGATTCTTGGTGGATTGGCATCAATTAATACATTGCCTGTTACGGTTATCGCACAGGTTCGAGGAAAGAATTTAAATGAAATGTTATCGCATAATTTTTCTATGGCAAAACCTGAAGGATTTAGAAAAGCGCTTAGACTGATAAAACAGGCAGAAAAATTCAACAGACCTGTTATTAATTTTGTCGATACGCTTGGTGCATATCCAGGTATAGAAGCAGAAGAAAGAGGCCAATCTCAAGCAATTGCCAATATGATAGCAGAGGCTGTATTTTTAAAATCACCGATTATTTCAGTTATTATTGGGCATGGTGGTAGCGGGGGGGCTCTGGCGTTATGCGTGGCAAATCAAATTGCAATATTAGAGCATGCGGTTTTAAGTGCAATTTCGCCTAAAGCCTGTGCGAAAATACTTTGGAAAGATGCATCCAGAGATAAAGAAGCAACAGTGATTCTTAAAATGACAGCGAATGATTTGTATGAACAAGGAAATGTCGATGTTATTTTGAAGGAACCATCTGGTGGGGCACATAACGACCCTAGACAAATGGCAGACACAATCCGTAATTTTATCGAATCTGCGCTTTCTAATTATCAGAATATTTCGCCGGATCAAATTGTGCAAGAACGTTATCAAAAATATAGAAAAGGTATCTCTATAAACTGAATCCTTTACAAAATGCATTCGCATCGCCATAACCTGATGGCAAAAATGCAAAGGAATAGCACCGATAACTTTTATTATAATTTTTTATAGGAGTGTCATGTATGTTTGAGGTTGTCATTCTCACCATAATACCAGAGCTCGCGCAAAATGAGTTTGACGCCTTGCTACCTCTTGTATCCCCGGAAAAGCAAGAACGAATAAGAAAATTCCACTTCTTCCGGGATGCGCAAAATTGTCTGTTAGGTGATATTTTAGTTCGGACTGTAATTTGCCGAACTACAGGACTTAGTAATAAACAACTTGAATTTTCCATGAATGAATATGGCAAACCGTTTTTGATGAACACTCATCATATTCACTTCAACATTTCTCATGCAGGTCATTATATCGCTTGTGCCGTTTCAGACGAACCTGTCGGAATAGATATCGAATTCATAAAGCCTGTCGATCTGAAAATAGCAGAAAGATTTTTCTCATCAGATGAAACAGCATATATAATGGCTGACAAGCAGATATATCGTTTTTATGAAGTCTGGACTAAGAAAGAGAGCCGGATAAAATGGGAAGGTGAAGGCCTACATAAACCATTGCCTTCTTTCAGTGTTTTTGAGCCAAATAATCATCTTACCTATCAGATAGCTTTTCAAAACAACGAAGCCATTTGCCATGTCTGTTCAACAAAACCAATAATGTTGTCAGTAAGTGTTTTGAATACAGCTATGTTTTTACAAAGCATCGATTGATAATCGAAAACTACTGTGAAAGTTCCAGCACACTACCGTTACATTGTTGTACAAACATTAACATGTGGATATCAGAGCATTAAAAGAAATCCTAGGTCACGAATCTTTGAGCACAACGCAAATTTACACCTGTCTTAAAGATCAGCAGCTATAAATAGCAGTTGATATAAACCCGCTAGCGAGAATGGTAAACCGAAGACAGCAGGAGCTAATTTTAGTTAAAAATAAATAAGGATGATAACAATGAATCAATTACTTTTCACATCAGAATCGGTTACAGAAGGACATCCTGACAAGGTTTGCGATCAGGTTTCTGACACAATCTTAGATGCAGTTCTTGAACAAGACCCTTATGGTCGTGTAGCTTGCGAAACATTTTGTACTACAGGACAAATAAACGTGATGGGAGAAATCAGCACATCATGTTATGTAGATATTCCCAAGATAGTTCGCAATGTATTAAAAGAGATCGGTTATGATAGTCCCAATCAAGGTTTTGATGGCAACACCTGTGCTGTCAATACTTCTATTGACGAACAATCGCCGGACATCGCTTTGGGAGTGGACCAATCCAAAGAAAATAAATCCGGATCAAAAACAGAAGAAGATTTACATGGTGCCGGTGATCAGGGCATGATGTTCGGGTATGCTTGTGATGAAACACCCGAATTGATGCCGCTACCGATTTCGCTCGCGCATAAATTAGCAAAACAGCTTGCGAAAGTGCGGAGATCCTGTGATTTACCCTATCTGCGTCCTGATGGTAAAACACAAGTGACAGTGGAATATGAGGATGGCATTCCAAAACGAATAGACACTATCATCGTATCAGCGCAGCATCAACCAGACATAGATATGGATATGTTGAGTAAAGACATCATCGAAAAAGTCATAACACCGATTGTCCCTAAGGATATGATGGATACAAACACCAAAATACATATCAATCCCACCGGTCGATTTGTAGTTGGCGGTCCACAGGGAGATACCGGACTTACCGGACGCAAAATTATTGTCGATACATATGGCGGCTATGCTAGACATGGCGGTGGCGCTTTTTCAGGGAAAGACCCAACCAAGGTAGACAGAAGTGCCACATATGCGGCACGTTACGTTGCAAAAAACATTGTAGCCGCTGGATTGGCGAAAAAATGTGAAGTTCAGATCGCTTACGCTATAGGAATTGCCCGTCCGGTTTCTGTTATGGTAGATACATTTGGCACAGGGAAATACCCAAACGGAGAAATCACAAAAGCGGTTCAGGAATTATTCGATCTTCGTCCTGCTGCAATTATTAAAAAGCTGGATCTACGGAAACCGATTTATAAAGCTCTTGCTTCATATGGCCATATGGGACGGGAAGATTTGGAGGTGTTATGGGAAAAGACAGATATGGTGGACAAGCTAAAAGAATATTTTTTGACATAAGGAATGTAAAACCATGTTTAAACATCGATTTGAAACAGATTTTATTGAAGAAAAGTAAATGTCTGAGGATGTTTATTAAGGAATAAACACAATTATAGGATATGAAAATTTCAATATAAATGATGATAGAATTGATTGTACATAGATCAAAACAATTGCCTAAGTAAAAAAGGTATGTGTGTTGGCTAATCTGGACAGCGGTTCAATAAATAAAGATATAGCAATCACCTTTTATATATTTTATTTAGAAAGACTAACTATTAAAAGTCAAGACCTAAATTGAACCTTTTTGAATAAATTGCAGAAGTGCATTTTAGATAAAACTGAACCTTGATAATTGCATGACAAATAAAGCACCGAAAAGGAGTTGCT